>Ga0208244_100229_pt1 | contig 67074 bp, 84 predicted proteins | sample SubbioCR12Aug_5A_FD_184828 | JGI IMG/M metagenome (GOLD analysis project Ga0208244, IMG submission 184828) | Serpentinite rock and fluid subsurface biosphere microbial communities from McLaughlin Reserve, California, USA - CR12Aug_5A (SPAdes) | ecosystem: Environmental > Terrestrial > Deep... | reverse complement strand
GGTTACCCCGGCAGGGCAATACGCAGCCAGAAAATCTGCATCCAGTGTGCCGGAAATGCGTAATGTATAGAAACGAGTATCGGAAGCGGGTGTCATAATTTCTCCTTCTTACGCTACCAGTTTACGCCCCTCCCAACAAAAACGGACAACATGAGTATGTAGTCCGCCTGTCAAAAAAGATGTAGTTTTGTTAGTTTTTTTGAATACCACCGCACCAACAGGGACATTCCAAACAACAAGGGCGCGGCAGACAGGTAGAACCAGGGGATTCCCTGCACAAGAGCCGGGTCGCTGGCGGCGGTGATGTCGAAAACGGCCAGCCCATTTAATGGCCCGAGATACCAGCCGATTAGCGCCAGGATTTGAAACGGGCGCTCTGTCCCGGACAGCATCCCCAAAAACAGCGCGAGAGCCGGGAAAAACAAGGCCCCGGCAAAAAATCCGGGTAGGAAAAGCGGCTCGGACAAGAAGCGAACCAGCGCGCCGCTGCCCAAAATCAAGGCCAGCAAGGCCCCAGCCGCCCAGGTTGCCGGGGTTTGCAGCCGCAATGGAGCAGGGGAAGATAAGAGCAACGCTTCCACCTGGTAACGCTGCGCTCGAATGCCCATTTCTGACCACAAGAGCAGCGGCCAAAGCCAGACAATCGGTAACAATCCGCGCACGGTTTCGAGCGGCGAAAGCAGGCAGGCCGCAATCAGACCCAAGGCAACGACGTACCAGAAGAACGAACGGCCCTTGAGCAGCAACTTCAATTCAGCCGCGACCAGGGTCACAAAGAGGCTGAAAAAATTGGCGGATATTTGTACCTGGGATAGCTGGCTGGCTTGTAAATGGGGGAGGTTGACGGCTTCTGGTACGCGCCGAAACGGTTTGAGCAATCCTGTTATCGGCAGGCTGGGGAAGCGCGCGGAAGATTTACGTCCCCCGGCAGTATCGAATCTCTCAAACGTCAGCGCAGCTGTCCCGACCACCAACAAAGCCGCCAGCACATACACCAGGCGTGACCCGGCAACTGCCAGCCAGTCGAAACCTGCCCACAGGAAGGTTTGCATTTCTGCCGCGCCGCCGCCTGCGCCAAGAACGATGCCGCCGCCATAGGCTGCCCCTTGAGACTGTAGGGCGACAGTCATGCCCTGTTCGATGGTACTAAAAGCCAGCACGTCACCGCCGATGGGCGTGATGATAAAAAACCACAGGAAGAAGTAGACCACGTTCCCCGGCGAGCCGCGCAAAAATGGCGTACAGTCAAAGAAAACAGCAACCGACGCCACCAGGCAAACCACCGGCACACTGAAGACGAGGAAAGGCATCCACAACTGGTAGAGGTTGATGGATTTGTCTTCGCCGTGAATCAGGAGCATTGCCAGGGCTGCCAGCGCCAGGACAAACACCACAACCAGTAAAACAGACGCATTGCTGGCAAACTTACCAAAAACAATAGCCAATTTGGAAAGAGGCGTTGCAGCCAGGATTTGCCCAACTCCGGTCTGCCGGTCCTGCTGGACATTGCCGCGCACAACATAAAACCCAATCAGCGACAGGAAAAACGAAAGCGTGAGCGCCATCAATGTGCCAATCCAGGCCGCATTGAGCAGGCCGCGATAACTTCCCAGGCGTAGCTCAAAAAATCCGCTGATGACCTGGTAGCCCAAAAAGACAGCCAGCGCAACCACCAGCAGGAAACCAAAACGCCGCACCCGCTCGCGGAAATCGGCCAGCGCAAGGTGATAGACGGCGGACATCAGACGGCCTCCGGTTGGCGGTTGACAAAGTGTAAGTAGGCGTCTTCCAGGTTGGCTTGCAACGGCGTGGCGGAGGGATGGGGCGCAGAATCGCTGACGATGCGCGCCAGGACGCCGTCGACGCGGCGGGTGGTGTTGGCAACCAGATGTTGGATTTTAATGGTGGTCAGTTCGCTGCTCGATACGAGCCAGCCCCAGACCTTGCCTTCCACTGCCTGCAAGAGTTCTTCGGGCAGGGCATGTTGGAGCAGGCGGCCCTTGTTGATGAGCGCGATACTGGTGGCTGTTGCTTCCACATCTGAAACGATGTGAGTGGAAAGCAGCACCAGGCGTTCACCGGCCAAATCAGAGATAAGGTTGCGAAAACGAACGCGCTCTTCCGGGTCGAGCCCGACCGTTGGTTCGTCCACAATCAACACTTGCGGGTCGTTGAGCAGGGCCTGGGCAATCCCGACCCGCTGGCGCATCCCGCCCGAAAAAGCGCCAATCGGACGATGCGCCGCTTCGCTCAGGTTGACGAGTTGGATGAGTTCGTCGATGCGCCGCCGGGCCTGTTTTTGGTTCAGGCCCTTGACAGCCGAGATGTAGGTCAGGAATTCGACTGCGCTCAGGTTGGGGTACACGCCAAAATCTTGCGGCAAATAACCGAGCACCCGCCGCAAGCCATCGGGCTGTTTGGCGATGTCTGACCCGTTCCAGAAAACCGCGCCATCGGTGGGGCGGGTAATCGTGGCGATGATACGCATCAGGGTCGACTTACCGGCCCCGTTTGGGCCGAGTAGACCGAGAACACCCGGCTCCAGTCGCAGGCTGAAGTCGCGCAATCCCCAGGCGTTTTTGCCATACTGTTTGCTGACATTTTCTATGCGGAGTTCCATGGCCTTTGCCTTATCTTCACGCAGTGTCTAATTCAGGTTCAGTGCAAAAACTGTAAAGTTCACGATAAAGAAGCCGACATGCCCTGCGGCGTGGGCGACCATTGCCACTTCCAGGCTCCGTCGCCAGTAGAGCCAGCCAAAAATCATGCCGCCCAGGGCATTCAGCAGGATGGTTCGGAAAATAATCAGCGGGGTCAGTTCGACCATGCTTGCCATCGCGGGAAGATGCCCAATCCCAAACAGGACAGCTGCCAGGGTGATTGCCGCCCAAACCAGCGCGGGATGCGCCTGTCCCTGTCCGCGTTGGAAGATGCGCCAGCCAATCCAGACCAACAGGCTCATCACGCCCCAGCGCAACAGCAGTTCTTCGACAATCCCGCCGTACAGCAGGCCGAGCATGAGTTGGCTGAGCAAGCCGGAAAGTGTGGCAGGTTCCGCCACAGCCAGGTCAGTGCCTTCAAAGGGATTCATTAGCGCGTCCAGCCCAAGCACCACGAAGGCAAAGAGAATGCCAATGCCGAGCGCCAGCGGGATGTTCTGACGCAGTTCGGGCCAAATCGGTGTCCCGTGGCTGACTTTTTCCGCCACCAGTGAGCTCAAACCGACCCGGGGCGCGAGCAGGTTGCCAATCACCACTGCAATCAGGAGCAGAATCAGCGGGTTGATGAGCGAGAGCGCAACCAGCATCGCCGGGGGCATCTCAGCCAGTTCGGGAGGCAGCGCATTGAGTTGGTTCATGATGACCGGTATCAGCGACAGGATGCCGGGCAATCCTAACCCGACCAGGGCCAGGAAGGTTTTTCCAAAGTGGATTTGGCTGGTGTTTGTGGCAGGGGTTTGTTGTGTCATGTCATTCTCCATTTTGAAGTTTGTAAACAACAATTTTTTACCGCGTGATTAGTATTCTCTTAATGAAAGCTCGGGTTTCAGCGGCAATCAGCTCAGCGGCTTCACTGTGGACATAATGGCCCACATCCAGTTCCATGTATTCCCCTCCGGCATCTTTAGCGTAAGCAGACAAAACCTCGCCCCAATTATCCATCGGCAATCCATCGCCGTTGGAGATAAAAAAATAAAATGGGAGGCTGGGATACCCGTGAGAGGCGACCAGCCGGGCGTTTTCCTGCGCGATTTCGACTTCAGCCAACATGTCGGTTGTAAGGGTGCGTCGATACATGATAGAGCAATAAACCGCAATCTCATCTTCAGTCAGGTAGCGTGAAGATGGCGCATCACGACAGAGAAATGGCATCAGACGCACCAAACCGGTGTGGGCGGTGAAAGTGACCAGTGCCAGCGACAGGCGCGGTGGCGGCAATATCTCATAGATGGGCGGCGTGGCCGGGTCTAGCCCGACAATCGCGGCAACTTCGTCGGGATAGCGGTTTGCCCAGTGGATGGCTTCCAAGCCGCTCATCGAGTGGGGGAGGAGAATATAAGGCGGATTTTCACCGGCGCCTTGCAACGCCAGCCGGGTCTCCTGCAGGACGGTTTCGATGTCGCGGGAAACACCACCGCTGTCATCGCTCCAGCCATAGCCAGCCCGCTCCACCACAACAATACGGTGGTCGTCAGAAAGACGGCTGTACAACCCTTTAAAGTCGAGCGCTGGAGCCGTCGTACCACTGCCAGACAGGAAAACCAGGGTCAGGTCGCTCCGTTCGCCTTCGGCATAAACGTGCAGGCGATGACCGTTGACGGCGACCATCTGCCCCGGCGGGGGATAGGCAGCTTCTTCGCGAGGAGTCTTAAAGCGGTGATTAAGGTAACTCCCCGCAACGAGCAGAGCAAACAGCAGCGCCAGCCCCGGAATAAACCATTTGCTAAAGGTGAGTATTCTTTTCATGATATTCATTTTATGTTAACTGCCTTTTTTCGCTGACAGATAATTTCTTGACTTCATTAATTAAAAGCAGAGTGAAAACAATCTCGACCAATATCATTAATCCTGCAACAATATATGGAGGAAAATTAATCCCCACAACCAAAGCGGCAACGGGAATGATAACTGACAAAACCATGTAACTTGTTGATTTATAGAGCCAGCCATAGGGTAATAGATGTGCCCCAAATATCATTGCCAATACCATTACCATTTTTTCTGGAACCGCATTGTATATCCACATGGCAATCAGTAGATACATCATTTGATTCACCGAAAATAACACGCCGAGGTTGGTTAATGGATTCTCTTTGTTTGTAAAGTCTACATTAATCAATTTTGAGATCAAAAATGCCAATGGCACAAGGGGAGCTGTGAAACAAAAGGTAAGTAGGTTCTTGGTCAAAATCGGTAGCGCAGTCAAGTGAATAACTAGTACAGCGCTCCAAATAATGACTGACGCTAGGATAAAATGCAATCCTTTTTTTTGCTTTATTGCACTATCCAATCGCGTCTCATCTAGATTCAAGTTCATACCTGTACTCCTTTCAAATGGTTGAATAAATAAACCGGCGAGTCACAAGATGATGCATGTATTCAATTTCCGAGAATGACAAGGTTTTGCGAACATAACTGGCGAGCCTTTGGTGTAACGCGCAAATCCAACGTTCCATGTGATTCGTCTCGCCCGAGTCTTTGCCAACTCTGCGATGCGTTTCTTCAGGAAAAACTTTCTGATTGGCATCCCAGAAATCGCTTCTTATACAATCATTTGGAAAGAACCACTGCCTATTTTTCCTGTACCTGCACGGAAATAATCTGCAAATTGAAGTTGTGAATGCGGAACAGAATCCCCAGAAGGGCGGATTGATCAGGCAATTCGCCGCGCAGGAGGGTGTTCCCATCCGATTCGTGGGTGAGGGAAAGTTCGGGGAACCACGAAGCAAGTTCGGGGTCCATTCTGCCGCGAAGGTGGATGATGTATGAGGTGAGAGTCCGTTTCGTGTTCATGTCCCGCATGGTACGCGAAGGTGGCGGTTTTCTCATCCCCCAATGGAGGGATATGACAGGGGTATTTGGGAATTTGAAAACATACCCCCATCGGGAGATGTCAGCAGGGGACTTTTTTAATATAGTTGGCGGCAAGGAGAAAAAACATGGAAAACCAAAAACAGAACAACGGAAGAACCATCCGCAACTTGGTGCTTTTCACCATCGTCGTGCTGTCAATCGGCTTTATCGGACGGGGCTTGGATGTGCAGATGGGCAACCCGCCTTCGGAGAGCTTGGGGATGTTGTTATGGTTGGTCGTGCCGAGTATCTTCTCTCTACTGTTGCGCGCCTTCGGCGGTGACGGCTGGAAGGATTTCGGTATCAAGCCCAACTTCAAGGGGAACGGCGTGTACTATGCCATTTCGCTTCTCGTCTACCCCGTGCTGACCCTGGTCATCCTGCTAATCGGAAGCGGCTTGGGATTAGTCACTTTTCCGAGCCTTTCGATGAACGCGCTGGGGATGATCGTCCAGGTGTTTCTGGTCGGTGCGGTGCCCGAGTTCATCAAGAACATTTTCGAAGAGGCGGCATGGCGCGGCTATCTCGCCCCGAAGATACATTCCCTGCGCCTGAACGACTTCGTGGGACACGCCATTGTTGGCTTTATCTGGGGTGCCTGGCATATCCCGTATTACCTGTACTTCTTGGACCTGTCCATTCTCGAAATGTTCACCACGTTGAATCTGGCGGTCTTTATTCCCCTGTCCATTGTAGTGATGATTTCCTGGGGCATGGTTTACGGCGAACTGCGCCTGCTGACCAACTCAATCTGGCCCGCTGTCCTGATGCACATGGTGGAGGATGCCTTCCTCAATCAACTGTTTATCGATAATCATATTCAAATCATCCCAGGCACAGATTGGCTGGTCTCTCCCGTTAACGGACTCATCGGCATCGTTTTATTCGCCGTGCTTGGAGTTGTTCTGCGCCAGATCCGCAAGCGAAAAGAAGCGGCAGTCTGATTTTGAACACGCAGTAAGAGATCAACCCAACTTGAGTTAATCAATTGACGGTCACTTTTTGAGTGACCGTCAATTGATTAACTCAAGTTCACGCGCTTTCGACGCTGCTGTCACGCGGTCACTCACGTTCAACTTGCCGTAAATACGTTTGACATGCGTCTTGACGGTCCCCACTGATAGCACAAGTTTCTCTGCGATATCAGGATTCGACATCCCTTCTGCGAGCAACTTGAGCACTTCGATCTCGCGCCCGGTCAACGGATCGATCAAAGCGGATTGATTCACCGACACAGAGATATCAAACGCCGCGAGTAGTTTCGTAACGTACGTACGCAGCACCTCATCCTTGACCTGTTTCTGGCTCTGCGATAAAAGGTTTTTCATCACATCGCCCTCGTCCACGAACATGCGCACATATCCGCCCGCCGCGCCGATTTGCAAAGTGCGCTGTAAGGCTTGCATGGATTCGGATATGCGCCCCGTCTCTTTCTCAAGGATGGCGCGCGCGATGTTGAGTTCCATTTCATATTCGATGTATCCCGCTTCACGCGCCAGCCGAGCCTGCTCCTCCAAAAGAAGCCGACTCTCATCCCAGACTTTTTGCCGTATCAAAAACCGCGCGTACATCAGCGTTGCCAGCCGATACGGAAAGAACATCGGTTGGTGCGGCGGCTCATACATCCGCGCCCAGGCATCGAACGCTGTCCAATCCTCCAGACGGAACATCAACTCTGCATGTACGGCATGTGACCAATCCATGGCATTGGTCACGCCGCCGCGCCGTGCCAACTCGATCATTTCATTTGCGGCTTTGCGGGCGGCGGATTTATTTCCTCTGGCAAGCTCGAGTTTTGTTAGCAGTGCACACAGACGCAGTCCCACATCGGGCATGCCACCTGTACGTGTTTCCAAATCTGAAGTCATATCCGCTTCATGCCGCGCTGCATCCAGATCATTGACCTGATACATCAAGCCCGCCTGATTGATATGCGCCCAGCCACGCACAAGGCTGATACTTTCCTTCTCCTGCAACCAGTCCAACAGTTGACGGTTAAGCCCAATTGCCCGTCCCAATTCCCCGCGCTCCATCACGACTTGCACCCGCACACATGCCGCGATCCAGGCTGTGGCAAGATCCCCTGCCGCTTCGCAAAGACGAACGGTCTCGCCGTAGGCTTCCTCAGCCTGTAACAGGTTATCCCCCATCGAATGAGTGCATGCAGCGATGTTCAATTCCGCCATTCCGCGCCAGATCAGGTCATCCGCCGCAAGTTGTGCCTTTGCCTTGTTTGCAAGCAGGATCGCGCCCGGCGAATCGTTTTTTACGGTGCGGAGCAGGAAACTGCGGGTAACATTGAACTGCCCAAGGTAACGGTCGGCATCCGGCTTGCCCTGCAAATTCCTTTCAGCGTGTTCGAGCAATGGAATGATCTTTTCATTGTTGTAACCCAGCCAGAGCCAGGACGAACCGAGAAACGCGCTCAACGACGGGTGTTCCGCCAGCACGGATTCGGGCAATGATTCTACGCGTCTCATCAACCCCGCCAGTTCCGCCTTCCCCCAAGTTTCGCCGATGGCGCGTTCTACCAACACAGCGACACGGTCAAGTTCATCCGCCGCGATCCAATGACGGGCGGCATCAAGGATGAATCCCTCTTTCTCGAACCATTCTGCCGCGTGACGACGCAAATCCCGCAGGTGTTCTTGATCAGTTTGCTCGAGCCTGCGCCGCAACAAGTCGGCGAAGAGGTGGTGATAACGGAACCAGTTCGATTCCGAATCCAACGGGATGATGAACAGGTTGGCGCGTTCCAATTCCAAAAGCATGGATTCGGAATCATCTGTTCCCAGAATATGATTACACAACGGCGCATTGAAACGCTCAAGGATGGAAGTCTGCAACAAAAAATTGTGCAGGGTTTCAGATTGACGCGATAGGACTTCATCAGTCAGGTATTCAGCAACATAGCGATGACTGCCAGCAAATGCGGCTATCACTTCCGCAGGATTGGTAGCGCGTTGAAGTGATAGTGCGGCGAGTTGCAGTCCCGCCACCCAACCTTCGGTGCGCGCCTCCAATGTGCGGATGTCTTCGGCACTTAATGAAAGTCCCATCGTCTGGTTAAGGAACTGTGCGGCTTCGTTTTCGGTAAAGCGTAGGTCGTCCGCGCGGATCTCTGTCAACTGACCTCGTACGCGCCATCGCCCCAATGGGAGGGGCGGGTCTGCTCGGCTGATGAAGACGAGATGGATGTTGGATGGCAGGTGATCGACCAAGTAGGCAGCCGCATCGTGGATGGCTTGGGATGTAATGTGATGGTAATCGTCCAACATCAGGACGATGCTTTTACTAACAAACTCGGATAGATCATTGATGAGCGCAGAAGTCAATTCGCGCGGGTTGGTGGAACCAGCATCCAGCAGGGAGTCGAGTGTGGGAACAGAATCGGGTTCAAGTGGACGTAAGGAAGCGGCAATATACGCAAAAAAACGACCTGGCTCATTGTCATCTTCATCCAATGAATACCAAGCTACTTTCTTGTCTTGTTTTTTGGAAAGCCACGCAGAGAGCAGTGTTGTTTTTCCAAATCCTGCTGGCGCGGCAACAATAGTAATAGGTCTGTTCAAACCCTCATCGATGCTGGCCAATAGGTTGGTACGCTCAACAAGATTCGCAGATGGTTGATGCGGATACAATTTGGTTGACAGGATCTGCTTTGGCATATCACAAAAGTATATCAACAAATATTGGTGACCGTTTAGGTAGGTAAATTTAGAAAAGTGGGCGCAAAAGGAGTTCCAGCGAAAGCTAGACGCAGAGCAGAAAGTGCGGCTTGCCCATTTTTTCTAACAGTCGATAAATAGCCGCTTCTCTTATCGCCGTGCCTTCACCTGACCCAACCCAGTCTAGCAACCCTGGCAATCCTCAAAAGAATGTAACTCGATCATATTCGGTTTCGATACCGCTTTGAGCGTATGCCCAGTATGTCCAGGTTGTCCACCTTGTTTCCTGCCATGCCGTTTGCGCTGGCTCATGGGTGCTGGTTTGAGGTTTTCATCTATCCCGCGCTGGAATTGTTCCAACAGGCGCGAACGCGCAACCAGACCCGCACGCTGGGACGGGATGTGGAATTTGGTGGCAAGCAGGTTCGTCGTATTCATGCGGGGTAATTATACCTGTGGGCAACCATACCAAATACTTCGATTAGCCAAAATGAGCAATCTGGTCAACGTGATAGCAAAAACCGCCAGCCCATCCCGGTTGAACTGACTGAAACCGCCATCCCGGTTAAGCCGGAGGCTATCGAGCAGGCTCGCCAACAGGTTGCCCGCAGTCAGGCGCAGTTGGATTTCATGCTGGCTGTGGCCAGCGTTTCGCAGCCCCTGGCGCAGATGTCCATGTTTGGCGAGTCGGTGCCGGTGAAGACGGAAAGGAGGAAGAGAAGGTAAGAATCAAAATCCCCGCTTGGTTAGTGCCAGCGGGGATTTTTGATTTAAGAACCGTTTTTTGGGGATACCGCAGCCACAAATCCCAATTACATGGTTGCCAGGAAATCCACAGGTTGTAAAACTGAGAGCAGGGCAGGTTGGTAATCTTTGATGTTGCGGGTGATCAAACAATCCACTTTGGCTTGTACGGCAGCAATCATCTGAACAGCATCCTCATAATCACGATAATCGAGATTGAGCGCCTGCTCGATTGTGCCCTGATCAACTGGGGCTATTTTGATGAATTGCAAAAGATTAGTAATCGTTGCTCGGGCCTCCGCGCCAGATCTGTCTTTTTTAATCAAGTAAAACAAGGTGGTGATGCTATGGGCGGCAATATATCCCTTAACCCGTCCCGTCTCGACCAATGCCAACAAGCGGGCAGATGTTTCATAGAATGGTTCACGCTTTTGTAGAACATCCAGAACTATGTTGAGATCAATGAATACTGAGGGCTTATTTGGCATATTTCTCTTCCAAATGTTTTTTGTAATCGTCTACAGATACATTCTGAGATAACAAACCGCTCAATCGTCGAACAATCGGCGCATCATCCAAGGGTGTTTGGGCCGGGATATGTCGAAGATAGGCTTCGATGAGATCGGTCAAAGTGGTATTGTTCTGGGCAGCATAACGCTTGACGTTTTCCAATAGGTCGCGCGGTACACGTACAGTTAGTTTTGTTTCTTGCATGGCTGCTCTCCTGCCGTACATAATAGCACTTATGTGTACGGCTGTCAAGTTCGCGGAAACCTGCTGCCGGGCTGGATAAACGCAATAAAGCAGGCCGGCAAAACTATCTACAGACCTTCTACACTCTCTGCTTTGTGAAGGTTCTTTCCAGCCAGGGCGTCATCAATAGCTCGTTGGGTTTCAGCGTTGGGCATGGCAACAGCAAAGGGTAGACCCTGTTGTAATGTAACCTGTTTGAAGAATAGGGTAATAGCCTGCGTTGTACTCAGTCCAAGCTCATCAAAGATTTTTTCGGTTTCTTGTTTGAGATTTGGATCGATTCGTGCATTAATTTGAGCAGATTTAGACATAGCACCTCTCCTTTGTATATCAAAGCGTATACAAATTATATCAGCATCTTGGGTTTTTCGCTGGAAAACGGTGCAAAAATATCCAAGATAGACCCAACCGCCCTATTTAACAATTTCAAATACCTTCCCATATCCACCATCCTGCCATCCAACTCCCCGCAGCCAACCGCCCAGACGTCCGGATGGCCGCAGGTGTAGACAAAGCGCATCACTTGCCCCGGCGCGACAGATTTGCCCGCCTCGAGCCACTGCCGGGCGGCGCGGGCAGCCGGGGGCGGTGATTTGTAGTCTTCCACGGCCCGGCTTAGCCGCTGGCTCACAACCAGTTCTTCCGGGGGAACGCGGCCCGCGCGCAGATCACGCTTGGCTTTTTCCACAATAGCCTGCGTCTGTGGCAGGAAATCGCGTGCCTGTTCCAACGTTTTGGCCCGCGCCAGGCATTGCAAGATTGCCAATTGGGTCTTTGCCACCCAGGGCGGGGTGTCATGACGGCGCAGCTCAATGCCACGGTACTTGATTTCCCCGTCTGCAAAAACGCCAAAATAGCGGTTCGGAACCGGAATGCGCGCATCGCGCCTGGAGGACAGGAAAGCCACCCAGCGGTAGACCCCTTCCAGGGCAATCGGGATGCCGGTTTGTTTCTCAATTGCGGAAAGCAGCGGGGCAAAGTCTGGGGCTGCCTTGCAGCCAGGCTTCTGGACGAAGAGGCAATCAATGTACATGTGGAGGACCAGGAAGCCCATCGCCTCGGCGACTTCCTTGGCCTGTAGGAGCAGTTCACGGCTGATGCCGGTCACCGCTTCATGCGATTCAATCCGCCCAAAGCGGGCATTCTTGTAGCCCAGGTAACCAAAGCAAACCACCAACAGCCACTTGAGCGCAGCCGAGCGGGGCTTGAGGGTCTTGACCCGGCAGTCTCGTGGGTCGAGTTCGGAAATCCAGCGTTTGAGCGCCAGGCGCTTTTCAAGCAGGGGGCGCAGGGTTTGGGGGATAAGGCCGCCTTTCGATACGCCGCCTTCGGTCGCGACCAGTGTATTGCCGGCCGTTTCGGGCGAGATGTTGAAGTTCACGATGATGGACGGGTACATCGAGGCAAAATCAATCTGGGCCACGTTTTCGTGCAGGCCGGTCAATGGCTGGTATATCATGCCGCCCTTGTCGGCTTGGACAAGTTCGGCAAGCGTTTTGGCGCTTTCAGCCTGTTGCTTGACGGCCGGCACCAGCACCCCCGTTTGCAGGGCGGTCAGCATTTGCATGGCGGTGATGCCTGCGCCCGGCGACTTGCGCGCCATTTCCTGCACCCCCAGCCCGCTAACCCTGGCCTGTTCCAGTACCCCCTCCAGCCCATACTCATTGAAAAGCATCGCATTCTTGCGGTCGATATGCCAGCGTCCAAATAAATGCACCTGTCCGCCACGGTGGACGACTTGGCCGTAGGAAAAGTAGCTCTCCGCCTTGCGGGTCAGCACCTGGCGGTCCGGGTCGCGGTTGGGGTTGAGCGTCAGCATGGGCAGCAGCCAGGTATCGCCATAGTCGGTCAGGATCAAGTCTGGGTCAAAGCGGCGCAGGATACTGGCGATGGCAATTTCAAAAGCGCGGAACGGTTCAATCTCCAGGCTGTAGTCTGCATTTCCATACTGCACCCGCACCTGCCTGGGCGGACGAAAGGATGGGTCCACTTCCGGGCTGAGTTCGAGTACCCGCAGCGGGAGCTGCGCGGCGTCGAGCTGCCAGGGGTCATCCAGGGCTTCGATGGCGGCGACACGATTATCGGTCAGGTCGAGTCGGCAACGTCCCAGCAGGCTGATGCCTGTCCGGGCGGCAAAACGTAGCGGGAGCGGGATATCCGCATCGTAGTAGTCCAGCGCCGGAAATTCCCCCGATAATTCGGCAAACAGGCCGGGCAGTGCTGCCGGCGTGTGAACCGTAACGGCCAGCACCGCCCGCTCGCCTGAGAACAGGTCGCGGCGGGTCTCGCGCGCCAGGCTGACATTCTTGGACTGCAAAAAGCGCCAGGCTTGGCGCAAACTTTGGAAGGCCCCGGCGGCATAAAGGGTGACCGGGAAGTCGATGTGCAGTTTGTGTCGCTCGTCGTCCTCGCCCAACAGCCAGAGCGCCAGGCCGGTTTCATTGGGGTACAGGTCAATCAACCAGCCGGTAATCTGTGCCATTGGTCAGCACGTCCACTTTCTGGTTCAGGATGGCGATTTCCTTGGCCTGTTCGAGCAGGATGGCCAGCAGTGCCGCTTCGAAGGGTAGCAGCATGTCGGTCTGGCCAATCGCGGCGGTATGGCGGCGCGCGGCGGCAAACAGACCGTCCAGAATATATTGGTCGCTCTTGCGCAAGGTGCGCCGGAAGCGCGCCAGGGCGGCTTCGGTGTCGCTCATTTGCTGGGTGATGGTGGGCAGGGTGCGGCCCATGTCAGCAACCGGCTTTTTGCAAATAGTTTTCGGAGAACAAGGGCAGTTGGGTTTCCGTGGGAGTGGGAAGCTCCTGGACGAACACGCGCACGGCCTGGGCGCATACGCTCTCGACGAGAAAAGCGCGTTCAGGCAGTAACGGCGGGGCCAGACTGACCACCACCGGTGCACCCCGGCACAGGCGTTCCAGTTCGCGCAGGCAGGCAGCGAGCAGGCGGCGGGCTTCGCGCTCGGAAACATGCTGATCATAAAACGTTGCCAGTAAGTCTAGTACCAGGTAGGGCTGGCGCAGGGTGGGTGTGCCTTCGAGCAGAGCCAGTACCTGATAGCAGGTGAAGGCGCGCCGAATAAAGATGTTCTTCGCGGCGCTGTCGACCCGGGCAGTTTTTTTTCGCAGCAGCTGGGCCACACGGTAGGGCTGGAAACAGTTGCCGCCATCCAGCACGGTGACCTGACCACGCAGGGCGAGCGTGGCGGTCAGGGGCGAGATGGTTTCGCGGGCTGCGCCAGGCGCATATACGACGACCAGCGTTGTGGGGGAAAGGGCGGGCAGGATGTCCATGCGGACAGTGTAGCCTGCTCATAAAAACAAAACATCCCCTTGTGGGGGGATGTGCCAGGGGGATTTGACGGTTAGTCTGGACGGGGGAGGCAGGGCTGGTGGGTGAGCGGTCGAGGATGGCTATATCTGCTCGAATGCGCTGAAATCCCAGTCTGAAAGCAAGACGCGCAGGTCGGATTTGCTGTTGACGTAGAACTTCATCTGCGCATTGCGCGTGTGGGTTCGAACGGTCTCAACAGCCACACCCAGTCTGGCCGCGATTTGCGGGTTGGTGTAATTCAGGCAGGTCAGGGCGGCCACCTGTTGTTCGCGCGGGGAGAGCGATTGCCAGCGCTGCCACAGGTCTGCGTCCAGTTGGCGGCGGGAGATGGCTTCACTCAGTAAATCGGACGCCAGATCATCCGGGGAACGCTGCTGGCGCTCGGCCAGCGATTCCAGCACCGGCTGGATGGAGGCATCCAACTCGTATTTCCGTGGTCCGGTTGTGTGGGCCAATCCCAGGCGCTGGAACAGGCGGAAGACAAAACTCATAGACAAAGAATAACAGAACGCACGTTCTAGTATCGTTGCAAATGCAGTTCAATTGTCTTGTGTAGATTTGTTGGTGCGGTAGGAGTAGCGCGTGTGTTGTTCATCTGGTCGATGAGTTTTTTCTCTGCTATATGTGACGTTTGTTATTGACTCGATATGCTATACTTTTTTGTAGGTTTTTCAGCGTGAACGACACGGCAGCTTATGGATAAACTAGCCTTCTGACCGGGGCGTATGTTAAACTACCGGGCATTGCAGTTGTCGGCACGAGTCCGTGTCCGCCGGGGTGGGATGCGTGGCTGTTGGCAGTAGAAGTCCAAAGGCTTATTGACGGCTAACGCCAAATCAGTAGTTAGTCGCTAATCCGATATAAATCCAAACAATTCAATAGTCAGGAGGAATGATAGTATGAATTTAGGGAGTGGCGGAATACTTGGGTAAAATAGGAATATGAAATGTCCAAAGTGTTCTGCCACAATCAAACAAAATAAGATAGGAAGAACCTCGGCAGGGAGTCAGCGATATCGTTGTTTTGTGTGTCAATGCAAGTACACACCTGAAAAGAAACAACGAGGCTATGATCCTGCGCTACGGAAACAGGCGGTGCAACTCTACGTGGATGGCACGAATCTGCGCCGGATCGCGCGCTTGTTAGGCATCCATCATCGGACTGTCTCCGATTGGGTCAAGGCACATGCCGAAAACTTGCCAGAGACACCTATGCCTGAAGAAGTCAAAACCGCTGAACTGGATGAATTGTTCACCTTTATCGGTCATAAAAAAACAGAATCTACTTGATGACGATCGTTGACCGGAGCACACGCTGCATTCTGGGCTGGAAACTGGTCTGGGAACGAACCAAAGAGAGCATCCAGGCCTTGGTGGACGAGGCCCCAAAGGCCAGATTCTATTTCAGCGATGGCCTTGAAGCCTATAGTTTGCTCTGGTATCACTATGGCAGGTATGCAGTTTCGGATGGAAAAACAGACACCTTTTCTGTTGAGGGTGATAATGCCGAACTCCGTCATTATCTTGCCAGGTTAGCACGTTCCTCTCGTTGTTTTTCGCGTTGCGATTATGCTCTCAGTTGCGCCATTCACCTGTTTGTCGATTGCTTCAATCGCCGTCAACTTTACAAGCAACGCTACCCTAACTACCCGGCTCATTTGATCCACTTCGTTTACCCACCAGTTTAGCCACTCCCTGATGGAGAAATGCGATACTTAAAAATACTTAATGTGCCTGTATATGGACAAATATATTATGGTCTCGACAAGGCCTTTGCTGGTTGGCATAACTTCGAAAAACCGGGATTAAAACTAACTGCTTTTGACGACTCTCCGATTGGACCAGATTCTGCTGGTCAACCAGTCCTAGTGAACGTAGGAGATGAACCAGTCACTAAATACTTTAATGGCACTGGTGGGATTTCTTTCACTCCACTGTTGCAAGAGATTTTTGGTCTACCCAAATAATCATCGTAGTTTCGTGATTATTCCCGGCTCTTACCAACCTGGTCCAACAGACCCAGGTCAACCGTAGTTTTGGATTCCTTGGATTCACAAAGTGATGGTTTCACGATTTTTATGTAGCTTCTCTGCAATATGTGATTTAGGGACTCTAACCTCAAACAACTCCCAAGCAAGTGTGATTAGCGAAATATTTTGCATATCGATGATTGTTTGATGGAATGGCGGATATTTAAGTTAACATTGCTATCCTAGATAAAATCTTCCGTTTTTTCTGAACTATTTGCCGATTTCGGCAAAGTGTCCAACTCCAAACGCAAGCCACCCACGCATATCGGCAAGTGTCTGTAAACTACATTCCCCTTCGATTGGACAGGTTTTTAGAAATGTTTCTAAAGAAATCATTTCTTTTGGAAAGGGTTCGTTGTCTACCGGATTGTAGGAGCTCTTGCTGAATGCTGCATGGTCTGTAGTCATGAATAAGAGCAGCTTCCCTGCTTCAGGATCCCACTTCGGCATTCTTTTTGCCTGATCTGCAGAGGTGACTGAATTGAATATCGATGCCTTACTTGGTGTTTCTACAACGAAGCTGTCGTAGGGATCAACAAAAAAGCGTATTTTTACCAGTCCAAGTAGATTGTCTCCTTCAAAAACAGGAAAGCCAGCACTCACACTTCTGAAGGGATAGCAAATCCACCTACCATCTGGATATATGCCACCCATACTGTTTGGAATAGGCAGAGAGTCTTCAAAACCATCGATGACTACCGCCGGCATCACTATTGATGTTTTGTCTTTTTTTTCACGAATGCTTTGAATTTTAATGCCTTCTTTACTGGCGAGCTCTTTCTTCCATTTCTCTGATAATTCATTGCCTACTGATAGGTCTGTCATTCTTGGAAACTGCACCAAGCCTGTCAGGTCGAGCGGCACCCAGTTGCCAGATTCTTGATCGTGCATCTCATAACCGACCACATTACCACTAGTATCGAATACAGTACGACCAGCTACGAATACTTGTATTGGTTTGGGTTGAGGATCAAAATCTGCTGGATTTAATAATTTTAACTCTTTTCCACTAAGGCTTGGATCTGACGGTATTTCACGTACAAACCAAGTGTTTCCGCCCTCATAGAAACCAATTTTAACACCGCTTCCATTGGTGTGTGTAGGATTGAACAACTTATTTGCATTGATTTGGGCAGCAATTTCCAGGTGAATGGCTCGCTGTGCTTCTTCAGGGAGTGGTAAGACAAGCCCGGCGTACCTGTTCTGATTTTGAATGACCATCGCGGCCAATTCAGGGATGTGTTCATCCAGAATCTCAAACACAGCCGAACGCTGCTGCTCATCCAAACCAGAAAGGTCGGTAATATTCCCATCCAACACATCCTGGGCAAGTCGCGCGGCGGCTTCCTCGGGGCTTTCGGTCGGTGTCGGGGATGGGGGCAGGGTCGCAGTTGCGGTAGGAGTATTGGTTGGGGCAGGCAGCGTGTCCATTATGACTGGCAATTCGGTCACTGCTGGGGTGCAAGCAATTAATAGAACAAATAGGAAAAGAACGAGAAGATTTTTCATAATCAGGTACTCCAAATAGGATTATAGCCGAGCAATTGCGCCTCGGCCCACATCAAGCAACTCACCAGAACAGCAAACCCATGCTGCCCATTCAAAAGGCGGCGAGGGTTTGCTGTTCTGCTCTTTGGTGGGCGAACCGCGAAAACCTACGCTTGAAAGCAATAGCCCCGCAAGATTCACATTCCCCATAACCCAACAAGGAGGCCCAGTCACGACATTTACCTGTTCCACTACAGCCCTGCAAAACCTGTCCTAAAACCCATCACCAGCAAACCCACAAGGAGCGGCTTTCCCAAAAGCCGCTCTTTTGATTCCACCAGGAGGTGAAAAACATGGATTTCCACTTTGCCAACAACCAGCCCCTGACCTGGAGCGGCCCTGCCGAAAAAGCCAAAGGCAACGTCGCCGCCATCCAACTGGCGCGCCAACTCGTCGCCGAAAGCCGCCCGGCCAACCCCGAAGAACTCACCAGCCTGTCCCGCTACGTCGGATGGGGGCACACCGAGGTCCTCAACTACGCCCTCGACAAACTCGACCTGCTCAAGCTGCTCACTGAAGACGAGTGGGATGCGGTCAAGGCCAGCACCCTGAATGCTCACTACACTGCCCTGCCGGTCATCGCCGCCATCTGGCGCGGCTTCGAACGCCTCGGCGCCGGGAAGTTGGACAGCCTGAACGTCCTCGACCCGTCCGCCGGTGTCGGGCACTTCAAGAGCATGATGCCGGAAAGCCTGCGCGACAAGGCCAGTTGGGTCGAAGTCGAACTGGACAAAATCACCGCCCAAATACTCACCGCCCTGCACCCCAAAAGCAAGGTCTTTGGTGCGGGCTATGAAGACGTCAACCTGCCCAGGGGACATTTCGACATCATCACCAGCAATGTCCCTTTTGGGAACTACCCGGTCGCCTTCGATGGCCTGCCGCGCCACATGCGGACGAGCATCCACGATTTCTTCTTCGCCCGCAGCCTCGAGCTGCTGCGTCCAGGCGGCGTGATGGCCTTCATCACCTCGAGATATACGCTCGACAAGAAGGACGACCTGGTGCGCAAACACCTGGCCGAACACTGCGACCTGCTGGCCGCCGTGCGCCTGCCCAACAACGCCTTCACATCCAACGCGGGCACGGAGGTCGTCACCGACCTGCTTTTCCTGCGCAAGCGTTTCGCGCCCAACAAGGAACAGCCCGCCTGGGCCAACGTCCGCCAGCAGACGCTCCAGCACCACGAGCGCGACTGGGCCGCCGAGAAGTTCTGGGTTAACCAGTACTACCTGAACCACCCCGAATGCGTTCTCGGCAAACCGGCTGCCGCGGGCACGATGTACCGCAACTACGAGTACACCGTTCTACCGGACGAGCGCGACCTGGGCCAGGCCATCACTGCCCGGCTGGAAGCCTTCCTGGCGGAAGACCTGCTCACCATCGAAGCCCCGAAAGCAGAACAGGCAACTGTGTTGGAGATTCAGGCTGAAACCATCGAATCTGCCCCCGCCCCTGAACCGGCGCGGGTCACGGCAATGCGCGAAATCTACACTACCGCCCGGCAACTCTTGAAGGACGAGGCCAATGCCCAACCTGCTTCCGTCCTGCGCCACAAGTTGAACAACCTCTACGACGACTTTGTCGCCCGCTACGGCTTCCTCAACGACCCGGCCAACACCCGCCCGCTCAAAGGCGAGCCGGAACTCTTGTTCCTGAAAGCCCTCGAAGTCGAGGGCATGGGAACCTGGCTCAAGGCCGACATGTTTTCGAAGACCACCGTGCGCCAGGCCAACCCGCTCGAGCAAACCGACGACCCCAACGACGCCTTGCTGCTCTGCCTCGACAAACTGGGCCGCGTGGACATCCCCACCATCGCTCAGATTACGGGCAGCCCCGAAGAAGACGCTATCCGCCATCTGGCCGGGGGACGCATCTTCCGCGACCCGGAAACAAAAGAGTGGCTCACTGATGAAGTCTATCTATCCGGCAACGTGGCTGCCAAACTGGAAGCCGCCGAGGCCGCCGCGATGTTCGATGAGCAATACCAAATCAACGTCACGGCCCTACGGATGGTGCAGCCGGAACCGCTCAAAGCGGAGGACATCTACATCCAACTCGGTACCGGCTGGCTGCCCGAAAAGGTCATCGAAGACTTCCTGTGCGGCTTGCTTGAAACCGAGAAGGTGTCCGTGACCCATGTTCCAGGAACCGCCGAATGGTCCGTCAAGATTGGCTACGGCGTCCCCAGCGGCGTACGTTCGCGCTGGAGCACATCGCGAGTGGACATGGATGTCATCATCTATGACACAATGAACGCCCGGCAAACCGTCGTCTATGACACCTACGAAGAAAACGGCAAAGAAAAGCGGGTGCAGAACCACGCAGCCACCGTCGCCGCCCAGGCCCGCCAGGCCGAACTCAAGGCCGCCTTCGACAATTGGGTCTGGATGGATGTAGAACGCACCGAGCATCTGGTATCGCTCTACAACAAATCCTTCAATGTCTGGCGGCAACCAAAGCCAGACGGCTCCCACCTGACTTTCCCCGGACTGAACACCGATATCAGCCTGCGCAAGAACCAGCGCAACGGCGCCTGGCGCATCCTGCAATACCAGACCTCGCTCCTATGGCATCAAGTCGGCGCCGGGAAGACCCTGACCGCGATTGTCGCGGCGATGGAAGCCCGGCGGCTCGGTCTGGCCCGCAAGGTCATGGCGGTTGTCCCCAACCAGGTCATCGGGCAGTGGGAAAACGAGGTTTTACGCGCCTATCCCAGCGCCCGCACCTTGACCGTCCTGGCAGGAGACCTGTCCAAGTCCAAACGCGGCACGTTTTTATCGCGTATCGCCACTGGCGATTGGGACCTGGTGCTCGTCCCGTATTCGGTTTTCAAACTGCTCCCCATGAGCGTCGAGGCCGAAATCGACTTCATCGAAGGCCAGGTGGCCGAACTGGAGAAATACCTGTGGGAACTCAAAGCCCAGTCCGACAAGAAGGAGTCCGCTGCGGCGGCCATCAAGAGCATCGAACGTTCCAAGCGCGCCTTCGAGGCGCGTTTGTTCGAGAAGAAGCGCATGGCCAAGGATTCTCCTGACACCATCACCTACGAGATGCTCGGCGTGGACATGCTGGTTGTAGATGAATTCCACGCTTACAAAAATCTGTTCTTCAAAACCCGCATCAACCGCATCGCCGGTCTGCCCAACTCGGAATCCCAGCGCGCCTTCGATATGTATATGAAGACCCGCTGGTCGATCCAGCGCGGCGGCAAGGTGGTCGCCCTGACTGGCACGCCGGTCTCGAACACCCTGGCCGAAGCCTACACCATGCAGCGCTACATGCAGGAGCGTGTATTGATTGAAATGGGCCTGGCTCATTTTGACGCTTGGGCCTATCAATACGCCATCGCGGAGCCGGGTGTCGAGATGACCCCGGACGGTTCCGGCTTTCGCATGAACACCCGCTTCCGGCGATTCAAAAATCTGCGCGACCTGTTCGCAGTCTACTTCCAGTTCACAGATGCGTATGCCATCCAGGAAGGCGACATCCCCGACATGCCCAAAAAGTTCGCGGGCGGGCTGATTAAGGTCAAGTGCCAACGTGACTTGCGCTTGCGCGATTACGTTCGTTCCCTCGGCACGCGCGCCGAAGCCATCAGGTCTGGCGGGGTCAAGTCATCCGAGGACAACATGCTTGTCATCTCGTCCGATGGACGCAAATGCGCCCTGGACGTCAGCCTGGTACTCGCCAGCAACCCGAACGGGCCAATGCCGAAAGTGGACAGGTTGGTCGAGACCGTAGCCGCCATCCACCGCATGAGTACACCCATGCGCGGCGCGCAGCTGGTCTTCTGCGACCTGGCCACCCCGAAGGCAAAACAGGCCCGTAAAGATGACGCAACCGGCGACGACGCAGAAGCGCTGACCGGAGACGAACTCGCCCTGACGACCGACATCTACGCCCAAATCAAGCGCCGCCTCGCGCGGCGCGGCATCCCGGAGGCCGAAATCGCCTTTGCCCACGATGCCAAAACGACCGAGCAAAAAAACGCCCTGTTCAAAGCGGTCAACGAAGGTCGCAAGCGGGTGGTGATTGCGTCGTCCGAGAAGATGGGCGTGGGTGTCAACGTGCATGAGCGTATGCTGGCTATCCATCACCTAACCCCCACCTGGAAACCGGATGGCCTGATCCAGCGCACCGGACGCATGGAGCGTCCCGGCAACCGCTATGGTGAGGTCTTCGAGTTTGTCTACGTCACGCCCGGTAGTTTCGACGGGTTTAGTTGGCAGACGCTGGAAACCAAACTGGGTTTCATCAAAGACCTTGAACGCGGGATTGTCCAGCGCGACGCCGACGACATCGGCGATGAAGTCGCATCCTACGCGGCCATCAAGGCCATCGCTTCCGGTAATCCACTCATGTTGAAAAAGGTCGAGTTGGACGCCGCCTTGATTCGCCTGGACGCTTTGCGCGCGGAGTGGCTGCGCACCCGCAGCGGTCATGTGCGCGACAAGGCTTTCATCGAATCCCGCATCCCGCAGGTCGAAGCCGAAATCCGCACGCTGGAGGGAAGCATCGCCCAGCGCGAAGCGACCGGCAAGGACTTCTCGGCAACCATCAACGGGACGACCTACACGGAACGCGAATCGGCGGGCAAGGCCCTGCGCAAAGCGGCCCTGGTACCTCGGGACCTGACCGTCCTTGGCGAGTATCGCGGCGTAAAACTGGCCGGGTTCACGCAACGCAAAACACGCGGAACCTTCGTGGAAGTTGAAACCGCCATCGGGTTCATGCTGCCCAACGATGAACTCCTGCTTGCCAACGTGGAAAGCACCGATAAAGGGCTGTTCATCAGTCTGGATGCCGCCCTGCGCGCGCTGGACAAGAAACTGGCAGACGCCCGCTCTCACCTGGCCCGTCTCCACACCGACCTGGCTTCACTGGAAGTTGAAATCCCGAAGACCTGGCAGCATGAGCGCGAGTACGAAGAGACACAAGCGGCCCTGGCTGCTCTCACCGTCGAACTCGACGCATGGACACGCAAGCAAGCCGAAAAGAAGGATGGCGAAGACGACGACATCGACCTGTCCATTGTGGACAACGACGATGGCTGGATTGACATCTTCGAATCCGCCCTGGCCCGCATCAACGCGATACACCAGCAGCCCATCGAAGTGGAACTGCCCGAACCCGCCATCCCGGTTACGCCGGAGGTTATCGAGCAGGCCCGCCAGGAAGTTACCCGCAGTCAGGCGCAATTGGATTTCATGCAGGCTGTTAGCCAGGCTTCATGGCAGTCCAGCCGCGAATTGGCGACGGTCTCGCATGACTCATCCGATGTGATGCAGGCCTCCATGTTCGGCGACGCTGTACCGGCCCACTTGCTGCACAAGAAAGGAGGTAAGCGCAAGCGTTAATCAAAAAAAGCGAGGCCGAAAAGCCTCGCTTTTTTTGTTGATATTGATTGTTCTGGTGAAGTTGGGCTGATTATTTACTTTCGGGATAGATTCCAGCGGTCAGCCGGTGATGCCCGTTTATGTGCGTTTTGCGTGTCCGCTTGCGCCAGTTCAAGATACTTTTTCACGGTTTCTAAATCAGCATGCCCTAAAATTCGCTGTAAGCTAAACACATCTCCATCATTGCGTAAAAATTCAATTGCAAATGTATGCCGAAATCGATGAGGATGAACATTTGCCACTCCGGCCCTCTTACCCATATCGGCCAATAATAATCTAATGGAATTGCGACTCATCGGATGTCCATGTCTGGAAAGCAATAAAGGTTCTTCGGGTTCCGGATTGCCCCGATTTGCCAAATATCGCCAAAGTACCCGCATTGTTGATTTGCCTATAAAAACCGCACGTCCCTTGGTTTTTCGACCACTCTCTCCGAAGGGTGTGACAATGACTTCACCTGTTTTTAGATTTACATCATCAACAGTCATACGAGCCAATTCCCCAACGCGGACGCCGGTATCGAGCAGCATAAGCAAGATAGCAGAATCGCGGTCGGCAGTTGGCCGACGCATGGTAAACGGGCGACGATTACTTGGGACTGCCTCCTGTGTTCGCTCAGCAGCAATGAGTAACGATTTGATTTCATCCTGCTTGAGAGGGCGAATCAGTTTAGGATTATTTTTCGGTAGTTTTAATCGCAAATCCGGGCGTGATTTTAGACGCAATTCATCCACCGCCCATGCAAAAAATGCCCGAATACCTTTCCAATGGTTTTGCAGAGTACTCCCAGAAAGTGGCGATGAATCCCCACTTTTTCTTGTCGGTTTATATTCATCACGCAAGTAGACAAAATAGCGTTCAAGGTCCGTCAGGCGGATTTTATTGACTTCTGGATCGTCCAGGTAGTCAGCGAGCGCGTCCAGCACATAACGGTATAGTTCAATGGTTGCCGGCGCGTAACCTCGCGCTCTTAGTGATAGCAAGAAGCCGGTTTTTGCGGTTGTTATTTTCATGGTAAGTATCCTTTCGTTTGTGAGCGGCCAGGCAGACAAACTAAGTCAGAATGAAATTCGGGTTGGTGCGCCAGATCAATACAATTAGATTTAGGATCCTGATAACGCTTAAATACCCCAATATCGCTTTGACGCTTGGTGATTGTTGCTCACCTTTCATTTTGCTTGGGGTTGTTAAAGTTCCACACACGCATCCCCTCGGATTGGATGACATGTTTTCAAATTTTTTCGAGCAACCTTCACCAATGTTCAGTTTTTATCTAAAGACCGCTGATATAAAGTCGAACAAGTTTACTTAATTTTTTGCCTTGTATATTCAAATTGCGATACTTTCAATCACAGACATCCAACAATCAAAGATTTATTCAAAAACACAGACTGATTACTTAGGAAATTTACCTATGTAATCAGTCTGTGTTTCGGCGCAAATTTTCGGTTTGCATGGGGTGCAAGAGGTCGGAGGTTCAAATCCTCTCGCCCCGACAAATGGAGCAGAATCGCAAAGTAGCGTGGTTCTGCTCCCCTAATCTGGCTTCAGGAGAGCGAGATACAACAACCGGTAATTACCGGGCGTCGTGTTTTGCTTTTTTTATTCCTGGAGGCCGAATGAGACAACCCCTACTCAAGCATACCCACATAATCAAACTTGGGCGCATCTTGGATATGCTCTACAAACCCGGCGAAATTGCCGAGGAAATAGGCGTCACCCAAGATACCGTCTACCGCTCTTACCTGCCGGCAGGCTTACCCCACACCCGCGACCCCAAAGGCAACGTTTGGATACATGGCCCGGCATTCGTTGCGTGGGCGCGCCAGACCATCTCGCAGCGCCGAGCCAAACGATTCGGCTTGCCCGAAGGGCACGCTTGGTGCATGAAATGCAACCGGCCTGTGCAGTTGAAAAACCCGCGAGTAAAAATCGTCAATCGCTATCTCGAGCTGCTGCAGGCTCCCTGCTCCGGCTGCGGGCGCACCATCAACCGCGCCCGGGCGCGCCAAGCGGGGCAATCATGATACACCGTCAAAACTGGCTAGATGTGCGCACCTACCTGCATCATCTCGACCGCGTCCGCCAGAATAGTCCCGAAACTGTAAAGCGGATGCGCGCTTACTTGCGCCACCTCCTCGAATGGGCAGACGAGACCCCCTTCCCGAAAGCCAAAAACATTGACCCCGTCTACCCCGCCTATCTCACAGCAAATCAAGGGGAAGATAAAAAACTCGCCCCAGCATCGGTCTCGAAAGGAATCGCGGCGGCCCGTCAGTTCTTCGCCTTCGCCCGTGCTGAATGGCCATTGCGCTATAAACGAGTGTCAGAGTCTTGGATATCCACGCTCCAGCCGCCCCGACACTTTCGCGCAGAGTCGCGCCTGCCAGTCCATCAGTTCTATACCATCGAGGATGTTCTAAAAATTGCGGCCGTTTCCACAGAAACGCTCCGTCAAGAGCGGGGCAAAGTTGCGGTCTGCATGCTCTTTCTCTCCGGGATGCGCGCTGAAGCCCTCGCATCCATTCCCCGCTCCTGCATCCATTTAGCCGAGCGGAAAATCGAACAACTCCCCGAACGTGGCGTCCGAACAAAAAACCGCAAGGCTGCGGTCACTTGGCTGCTCCCCATCCAACCCCTGCTGGACATTTGCAGCCGTTGGGAAGAGCGCCTGAGTACCCTACCCCTCGAAGCCCTTTGGTATGCGACTCTTACCCGCGACGGAATGCAGCTCACAGCAACCTATCATGCCTTTTTGGGCCGGCACAATGCCATCGAACGTGATGTGCGACTGGTTTGTGAGTTAGCCGGCGTGCCATATCTGTCACCTCACAAATTGCGGCATGGCCACATCGTCTATGCACTCAAAAAAGTAAAAAATATGGCCGAACTTAAAGCCATATCCCAAAACGTCATGCATGCCAGTGTTGTCATCACAGACCAAATCTATAGCCGTTTGCTCGACGACGATGTCAAAAACACAATCTCAAGCCTCGGAATTGCCCAGTCGAATCCCAGGCAAGAATCCAACCTCGAAGCCCGACTGGAAGAAATTCTATCCCTGCTCAAGCAAACTGGATAACTCATTGTCCAGACCTGTCCGCTTTCAGCCCACGCTCCGCCCGCACCCACCTCCCCGTCACCCGCAGCCAAACCGCCATTAGCCACCGCCACGCCATCACCGGCAGCAGCACAAACACCACCACCAGAAATAATGCCAACCACTCGGCCCAGGTCAAGGTCAAATCATCCATCAAAACGCCAGCCATCCGCTCACCTGGATATTGTCCCCCGTCACCCAGGTGAACGGCACACCAGAATTGACATTAGTCTGGCGCAAATATGTCGCAACATCCAACGCCAATATGTAGCACCTATTGTCAGTAGCCCAAACGCCAGCCCCCTGGTACGCGGCAGCCGGACTCTCATCTCGCAGGCGAGCAATCCCGAATGCGTTTTGTCGTGGGTAAGAGCAAACAATCGGGCAATTGTATGACAATGCACCGGTGCCAGCAAACACTGTGCTGCTACCAACGTCCAGATTGATGTAATGATGCCAATTGCGCCCAACCGTGCGCCACCAGGCCGTGACCGTTGCATCTCCAACGGTAAAGTTATTCCAAACCGGCACAAAATTAAATTTATGCGGGAAACCATCCGGCATCAAATCCGGACTGATGGCCGTATCTGTTATTGTCGCTGCCGCCATCGCAAAATCGCTATTGGCAATCAATGTGATTGTTGTGTCTGGCGAAGAGTAGCTCGATGTCGATATAACGCCATATTCATAACCCCCGCCGTCCTTGTACCTAACTTTGACCCCTGGCGCATAAACATCGGTGACGTCACCGGGCGCGGTGAACGAATGATTCCCCGTCCTCGTCCAAACATCGGCAACAGCCGTCCACTCATTACTGCCCCCTCCCGACCCACTCACCACATGCCAGGCCGAACCATCCGAAACATACAGCGCACTATCACCAGGCGCAAGTGGGTCAAAACCCGCTGGCATGGTCAGGTTGTAACTGCTAGCCGATGGATTGACAACAAAATAGGCATGGTTGTCCGCCCCCGGCGTCGGGAACGTCACGGCCCGATCCGCCCCATCCGGCTCCAAAACCTGGGTAGGCGCATCATCATCAGTCAGCGCAAGGTCATCGTCAAGCACATTACTGACAGCATAGTCGGCCAGCAATGCGGCCCTGGCAATTTTCTCCGCATCGTCATACAAAACATTGACCTGCTCTGCCTTGCGCTGGGTCACCCCAGGGGTTAAACGAGTGTAATTCGGTAATGGCATCAGATATTCTCCTAATTGCGGGTCATGCCGCTTCTGGTATAACAATCACCAGGTACGCCAGTCGAATTACCTGGTAACTTCCTGCTGCGCAAGCCTCGCGCAGTACAACCGTCCGGCTGCCTGCCTGCACCCCGGTTTTTATCCCCAGCACCGGCATAGTATCTGCCGCATTTAAGTTGTACCGCCGACCGGTGGAAAAGCCGCTCGAATCTGTCCCATCGATGCGCGGGTAGCACTCAAAAAAACCATAACCGTTAGGGGTGTCCGTCCCATATTCCGACACCAACCCAACCACAAGGATGGTCGATTGCATATCCAGCGTTACCGAAAGGCTACTGTTCGGCATATCCCGGAAGGCGGAATTGTTGTAAGTGTGCCCGGTGGCATCCGTTTTTGAAGAAAGCTTTAGCGGACCGTAATTAAACGCCACCCCTGTCCCGGCACTGTTGACAGTCAAAAACCGGTAGGCCTGGCTTGCACCATACTCCAACCAGCTCGGCACAGTCCCATCGTGCCGCATAACCCCTCGGGTTGTAGGCTTCGCCAGCAAACTGACAATGTTCGCCGCGCTCCAATACGGCATCCCACCCGCCGCCGCGTTCGCCCAAAAAGTATGCAGGTTATCCAGCAGCGTGTTGTGCATCGACGCCGTGTACAGGTCGCCAATCCCAACGTGGCTTTGCTCGTTATAACTCATCCGTCAACTCCGTTCTGCTGGTTGACACCCGCCAGCCACTCAACCGACTGCCCCGGGAACCAATCCCGCCGCAGCCCCGGCACCAGCGGCACGGCCTGCATCGCTGCCTGGGTCGGCTGCTCGCTGTAACCAGGCTGCACAGGCCGCAGCAGCAAAACCCGTGCAATTTCATCAGCATCATCCGGGAACACCACCGGCACCGCTGCGCCAATCTCGCCGTTGCCACACACCATGCACCAGTGAATCGGCCTGCGCTTGCAAACGTAACTGTACGCCCCGCACGGACACTGCACCATCCACCGCCCGCCGCTGATATGCGCCTGCATTGCGGGCCCGTCCACCGTTTTCCCGTTCCAGGCCTTCAGCCCGCTTGGCAGCAGCCCCCGCCGTTTCTGCGGAAACAGCGTCACCCAAGACTCATAATCGGGATAACCCATCTCCCGCGCTTTATCGTCACCGTCCAAGATTCTTTCTTCCATCATCCGCTCCAATCCGTTTTATCCGCGCATCCGTGCTACATCCGCTGACCCATCCGCGCATCCGTGCAACATCCGTTGACTCATCCGCTGACAACCTACGGCGCAAACAACGCATCCACATCCAGCTCGCTCACATCAAACCGGAAGTAATCCCCGCCATCGTTGGCAGGCGGCTCCAGCTTCAGCGTCGTCTTCACCGCCTGCCCGGTCGGCGAAAGCCACTCATCCCGGTAATACCCGACCCGCATCGACGCGCTCGCGCCCAGCCGGTCGAAATCCACCTGCACATTGTCAAACAACCCCGCCGAAAACTGCTTGCTTGGCAGCGTATCCAGGTTCACCGTCAAAAATCCAAGCGGGTTTGTCAAAATCAATTTCAACAAATCCGCCACCGACTCACCCACATTCAGGTTTTGCAGCCAGTCCGACCGATACCGAAACCGCAGGCTGCCATACTCATCGATGCTGTCCTGGTCGCGCCGCACCAAAACCACCTGGTTGGGCGAAGTAATCGCATCCCCGCGAATCTGGTTTTTGCGCAGGTATGCCCCTTCACCGGGCCCGCCGTTGTTGGTCACAGTCAGCTTGACGATGATGCCCAGTTCAGTCTTCGTCACGCTAAAGTTGGCTGTCTTGTCGGTGCCGCTGCCGTCGCTGGCAGTGTTGGCCGTGTAATCGGTCGTCGCCTGCGGCGCGATAATGTTATCCGCCGGGCACTGCACGCCATTGTATTGCAGCGGGCAAAAATACTCCCGCTCCTGCCCCGGCGCAAAATACGGCGTGTCGCCAATCATTTCCCACAGCACCCCTGTCGCCTGCAATTGCAGCGGGCTGACCGTCGCCTCAATCAGGTTGCAAATCACGTTCCAGGGCGAAGCGTCTTTGATGTCCTTGCCAACATCCGCCTCGCTCAGGTTCACCGCCACGCTGCTGGCATGGTTGCGCGTGTAAAAAGTTGCCGTACCGTCACCGGCAACAAAAAACGTGCCCAGGTCGCCGTCTGCCGTCTCACGTATTTCGCTCAGCGCCCGCCGCCCGCGCGTCCACCAGTACGACAGCGTATCGCTCGTATTCTCAATGTTTCGGCCCAGCGGCCAGTTCACATAATCCAAAATCAGGTCAATGGCCTCGCTAATTTTGATGGACTGCTGTAAGCCCAGGTTAGCGTCTGTTTTAGCCAACTTGTTCATCGGGTCCACTAGCGTAATCACCGCGGTTTCATTCTCGAAATCGAGCTCGATATCCTCGATGTACCCGGTAAACCGGTCGCGCCGTGACCCAAAAATACCGTTCCACACCGTCACCTGCACCAGCCGCCCGCGCCGCACGTTGGGGTACAACGGGCTGTCAATGTTGCGCGGGTTATAGCGGTCATCCCGGTTGTCCAGCCTAATCGACCCGCGCCCCGGCTCGATGTAGTAAAACCCAACTGCCTCGCGGTCATTTTCCTCGCCCTGAATGCGGATATAGTCCATCCGCCCCAGCTCATACTCAACGTGTACGGTGCGCTCCCACTCGTTGATGGTCGGGTCTAACGCGCCGGTGTTGTTCCAGTCCACATACACCTGCCACAAAATATTCAGGTCAGCCTCGTCGACCTCATCCCACACGCCGCCATCGTCCCATACACCACCGTCATCCCAACGCGCCATATCGTTACCGCATCCTTTTCACGGCGCGCTCGACATACGGCTGGAAAAGCCGTTCGGCATCCCCGGCCAGGCGAATGGTAACAATCTGCTCACCGCCGCCCTGCCCGACCGCCAGCCCGCCGCCGGGCATCACGCCCCCAAAAGACTCCGCCTGCTGCCCAGCGGGGATGACCGCAAACTTTTCGCCACTCGTCAAAAACACCGGATAACTGTCGCGCGGGTATCCGGGCGGCACCGTCTCCCAGCCGTCCGTCCCGCTCGCGTACCCATAAGCCAGCATCTGCATGTCATAGCCCTGCTGCACGTACTTCTGCACAATCTCCGTGCTGATTTTTGACGGGATGCGGCTCAACTGGGCAGCATACTTATCCGCTTCTGTCATCGCCGCCCGGAAGGCATTCACCGCATCCTGGCTGTAAACACCCCACGCCTGCCCCTTCGCAATCAGCCACTCCATCTCCTTGTCATCCAGCAGCCCGTCCGCCATAAACTTCTGTTCCATATAGCCCAAAATAACCTTGCGGGTCGCTTTCTCGTGCTCACTGGCATTCGCCTGCGCCTTCCTCCCGTTTTCCGCCAGGGCATCATCAAATTTTTGCACCGCCTCGACATTCGACGAACCATACTGCTGTATATACTCGGCCTTTTCTTTTTCAATTTTGATGCGTTCTTCGGCTATTTCCTTAGCCTTGGCCGCAAAAGTATCTTCCATGCCCTGGAACGACTGAAAATTCTTATAAAACTGCTTATTGGCATCACTCAGCGCCTTCAAAGACTCTGCCGTATCCTCCAGGCTGACGGCAGCCCCCTTTGCCCGCGCATCCGCCGCAGCCAGGGTGTCCGGCAGTTGCGACATCGACGCAGTAGCATCAGCGCCAGCATCCCCCATTTCCCCTAAAATGTCTCGTAGCGCGTTGTATCCAGCCAATGGCGGAATCAGGTTTTCCCAATTCCAAAATGAGCGATTATTAAGCCTGTCCTGAAATTCTTTCAGGGCGCCCGTCAAAAACGGGATGGCAGTTCGGCCAATTGTCCAGGTAAACCCCAACCACTCATCGTTGAGCGCATCCATCGCCAGGCGATAAGCATCCGCGTCCTGGATAGCCTTTTCGGTAAACACCTGGCTGTCAAGTGTTGCCGCGCTCATCTCCCTGATGGCGTCACCGCCCGCTTGCATCGCTGCGGCCATTTTTAAACCGCTTTTTCCAAAGTTATCCACCAAAAACCGTGTTCGCTCTGCCCCGCTGTTCAGCTGCTTATACTCATCGCTCAGTTTCGCCAGGGTCTCAATGTTCAGGCTCAAGCCCTGCTCGCTCAATTTTTTCTGCACGGTAGTCAGGTCGGCGGTCGAAACCTGAAAATCATCCATTACCTGGATAACCCGGCTCGTTTCCTCCGCAGTTTCTCCGGTGATGTCTTTCAGTGCCTTGACCTCCATCGCATATTTAAGCGTGGAATCAACAGCATCTTTCGTAAACTTCCCGACCGCCATTACCGCCCCGGTCAACACCCCAATCGCCGAAGCCGAAGCAAGCGAACCCAACCCAAGTTCGTTCAGCGTTCCCTTGAGTTCTTTCGCTTCCTTGGCGGCCTGGCGCTCACCAGTGCCTTCCTTGGTCACCCGCAAAATAATTTGCAGTATGCTTTGTGCCATTCAAAACCTCGTCACTGCCGGTAATGCTTAAACTTCTTCAGCCAGTCGGCTTTTGCCGTCTTCACTCGTTGCACAGCGGCTGCCCTGTACTGCCCGTCCGATTCAAGCAGCCGAAACGCGTCCAGCCAATCGTTCGGTAAATCGTCCACATCCCAGGGCGCAACCACCGCGCCCCCGCACTGCCTGTTAATCATTCGCGCCAGGCTGATTCGCCTGAAGTAATAATTAACCGTCTTGCCGCTGATGAAAATCTCGTCTAAATCTTCCTCTAATTTTTTTTTACGCCAGCCCGGTGTCCCAAAATAAGCAGCCACGACTGGCCAATCAGCCACCGAAACAGCGCGGGGTCATTCTCTCTGGTATCAGCTTCCAGGGCTTTCACGTCATCGATGCTCATGTGCGTTTCCGGCTGTCCCTGGCTCCAAATCTCACTCAGCCAGGCGGTCATTTTTTCGCCAGTGCTCTCCAATTCCGCGCGCAGCGCATTCATCCGCGCGCTGTCGCGCGTCTCAGCCCCGGCCAGATTGCGCAGTTCACCCAGAATCCGGTCAGAGTCGCGCAGCGAGTTATCAATCTGCTCATACAGCGACGTCGGCGGGTTGACCCACACAACCATCGCCGCCTCGCCATACTCAGGCGCATACTCTGCCAAATTCAACGGTCGAAGAACCTTCTGTAACTTAATTTGCATGATGTACCGCCGCCTTCAGGCGGCTCCTCCTAGTAACTATTCCGGTCCGTCACAACCACCGCCCCAACTTCTTTCGCGGCAGTCGGGTCGTAAAGGCTGGTCATCACCAGCGTGTGCAGGTTGTTTCCGCGGTCTTCCTCGGCCAGCGGAATGACCTCATCCCACGTCCCGGCCAGGTTGAACTTCGCCGAATGGCTCGCGCCCGTCCCAATCTGTGGGCCGCCCAGCGCCAGCTGCACGAACGAAAGCGCCTGCGTGTCGCTGTTGGCCGCGTCCCAAAGCGCATCCGCCGCGCTTAAACCTTCCAGGGTCAGCGACAACTGCGCCCCAATGATGCCCTCGCCGTGCCGGTTGAACGTCTTGGCCGCGCTGCCTGCAAAGTTTGGGTACGGCCCCAATATGATGTCCAGGTCAAACGCTCGCAGGATGTTGGCCAGCTCCGTGCCGCCCAGGCCCGCCCAGCTCGTATCCACGTACACCCGCGCCAGTTTCGCGTTCAACGGCGTGGTCACCGGAATGGCAATCGACCCGGTAAACGTGGTCGGCGTCCACTGCCGCCCGAAATACTCGGCCTCGATGCTCACCGGAGCGGCATCCGCGCCCTGCGCCACCTGGCCGCTGATGCGCACCCGCTGAAACATGCAATACTCGGCCTCAAAGGCCTGCGTGTTGTCGCCCTTCTCAATCGTCAGGCTGTCAGGCGCATTCGCGCCATCAGAAGCCAGGCTCGGCGTAAAATCCCAGGCATAATCGCTCTGGTCGGCAGTCGTCTCTGTGGCCGTTACCGCGCCCTTCAGCCCGCAGCCCAAAATCGGCAGCAAGGCCTGGAAGTACCCCTCCGGGATGCTCAAACTGTCGCTCACCAGGTACTGGTCAATGACCTTCCTGTGTCCCGCCGAACGCACCCCAATGTTTTCGTTGATTTTGCGCGGTCGCTTATACGGCGTAATCGGCCCAACCTGCCCGCCCACCAACGTCCGCGTCGCCGCCACCGGCGTCCCATGCGCAGCCGGGTTCTCCGTGCCAAACTGTACTTTGCTAAAAAATCGGTCGCCCATGATGATTTAACCTTTCCGGCCTTTTTGGCCTGTTTCAAGCTTCACATCAACGTTCTCAGGGTAGCCAGGCGGCACTTCCAGCCGTTCCCTGTACACGCCTTTTTCAATGCAATCCTTCAGCAAGCCGCCAACCCCGTCGGCCTCCGCCTGCTCCTGGGTAATCTCATGCGCCAGGCCAGGAACCCCCAGCCCATCGCCAACGAACACATAAACAATCGCCTTGTCTTTCACTGACTCACCTCCAGGCCATTCAGCGTTTCCTTCACAATCCATTTCGCCACCAGACCCAAATGCTCTGCGCCTGCATTGCCATACTTCAAAGTGCTCATCTCAATCGGCCCGCTTGGGTCTAAAATCATATAATTCACGCGCCCGCCCAGGGTCATATTCGCAGCCGCCGCCCGAATGATGCGCCCCACAAAGCGCAGCACATACGGAATCCGGCTCCTATCCAAATCAGGGGTCAGGTTGAACTCAGCCGTGCCCTTGTAAAAGGCGATTTTCGGCCCACCCTCGGAATACTCTAGGTTGTCCACGTTGTCAAAAAAGGTCAATGCCGTTGGTATGTCCAGCGGAACATTTTGTGGGAACTCATCCCGCTCAAACAGCCGGTACGAGCGCACATGCCCGCCCTTGCCGTCATCCACCTCCCAGACTCTCGTCAGGTCGTCAATCCAGTCCTCAATCATCGCGTCACCAGTTTTTGAACAATCTGCTCATTGGCTTTGCTGTACAAAGCGGCTATCTCGTCGCGCTTGTCCATCACGCCGTAATAAAGGTAGAAAAATCCCTTCCACCGGCGCGCGCCATAGTTCCGGCCTACTTCCATCACGATGCCCTTCAGGCCCTGGCCCTTGTTGGTTCCTACCGCGCCGCGTATCTGCATATTGCTCTTGTTCACGCCCAAATATTTCTTAAAAATGTTTGCGGCCAGCTCACTGGTCAGTTTGGGCGCATTCTCGCTTGCCCGCGCGCCGGCGATTCCAATCGCATCCTGCACCGCCTGGCCCATAATTTCGCTGTATAACTTGTCGAAGTCAGCCAGTTTCTTCAACTGCCGGTCCACACTGCCGGCATCCAACACGCTGTTGATTCGAGCCGCCCCGCGATACCCAGCCATCACCGCACCGCCGGAATGTAATAATTGCTCTTCACCCGCTCGATGGCATCCCGCGGGAACTCATGCAAATAAAAACTCTCGCCACTCTCGGCATTGCCCAACCGCCCGGCATACCCGCCCTGGCTCTTTTTCATCATCAGGGTTGCAATCTGCCGGCATAAATAATTAATGTCGCTCGGCACAACCATCCGAGAGATAGCCGTCGCCGTGGCGTGGGTCGCCGCCTCCGAGCCATTCACCGCCCGCGTCACCGCAAACGACCGGAACGCCCCCACCGCGGCCCCTGAGTTGTGCGCAACCTTCTTGGTCTTATTCCAGCCGCGTATCACAAACGCGCTGTTCGTCTGGATATCCAAAACCTTCATCTGCTCGAACTCGACCTTCAGCACTTCCCCAACCTTCACCGCTGACCCGCTCGCCAGGGCCACCACCTCGCTCGAAGCATCCAGCGCGCTGGCCAGCGTCGTCAGGCTCGCCGAAACCGCGCCGTAACCACGCACAAACTGCCACTCCTCGCCCAATTGCAGCACCATCCCCGGCGAAAGCAGCGAACCATCCGCCACGCTCAGCGTTTCCACGGAAACGCCTTGTTCGCTGGCGGCTGTCGCCCCGGTCGCCTCGCTGCGCTCATACAAGCCCCACACGCCTGGAACCTCAACCCCGTTCACGGCCTCGCTCCAGGACAACGAAACACCGCTGGCCGGGTCGATGCGCAAAAATGGGCCGTCATGCCAAAAAGGGCGGTTATTCTGCGCCGTCGAGCGCAATACCACATCCGCCTGGCTGACCGTGACACCCGCATTGTTGATATCGTCAGTCAGTCGTAGCAGCGGCGGGGTATACAAAACAGAGTCCCGTGCGCTGAGCTTCTGCGTTTCCAGGAAGGGCAGGAACATCCCAATTTCCCGGCTCAAATACTCACTGGCAGGCAAAATGAAACGGGACAAAACGCTCACATCCAGGCCGCTTGCGCCTTCCGCGTCGTCATTCAATTCATCCAGGGTGCAATAGACTTGTAGGTTCATCAGGTTTAGGGTGGGTTGGGATTGCTGCGCGAGGAGGAGCACAGCAATCCCAAGCAATAAGGCTCCAACCGGCGGGGAGGGTCGCCGGAAATGGACAACTAAGACTCGCCCGGCTCTTCTGCATCGGGCGCGGTCGCCTTTTCAGTGCCGCGCCGGCCGGTCGCCTTTTCAAGGCCTGCCGGTTGGGCATAGCCGCCGGCAATCAGTTCTTTGGCTTCCTTGTCGGGTACGTCATATTCTTTACCAGGTTCGCGCACCCCTTTTGGGCCCGCTTGCAAGGTCAACATTTTGATTTTCATGGGGTACTCTCCTTGAGTAGAAGTGGCTTCCATCCCCTGCCTGAACACGAGCAGGGGATGGAACAATCAGGCCGCAGGTTACGCGGTGCCTTCCGCTGGGCTGACGTGCAACTCGGCGTCGATGGTCGCGCCCTGGCTGGTCGGTGCCTTGCGCGGCGCATCGTACAGCAGGGCATAAATGTCGCCGGTGATGGTCGCGGCACCTCGCACAACCTGCACATCGACATAACGCTTCGCGGGCCGATACAGGTCAATCAGGAACGAATCACCGTTGTCACCGGTGACAATCTTCGTCCCGGCCAGGTCTGCGCCGTCAGACATGCCGCTGTCAGCGCCTTGGCGCGCCTTGGCGTAATTGCCTGCGTTTGCAGTGGCAATCGAGCCGAAAAACATCACGCCTTCGAAGCCCTGCATGTCAACGGTGTCGCTGGTAATCAGGTCGGTGCCAGAAGCCTGGCCCGCCTTTACCTTGATGAGTTTGGTGTTCTTGCTCAGGTTCATGGTTTTCTCCTTGTCTATTCATCCGATGAGACGAACAAACGAAGCAATTGTGGCTATCCGAGTTTCACGCGGACAAAAGCCTCTTCGAGCACCGGCATGGCGTCGGTTTCGAGTTCGGCATGGAAGCCAATCTGGCCGGTCTTGGCATACAGTTCCACCAGGCGCTGGAAGTCCATATCCAGGCTGTCAGCAATGTGGTAGAAGCTGAAATCGGCCAGGATGCCAACATACAAGCCGGAAGTGAACGTGTTCGGGGCATACTCGCTCATCGCCAGGGGTAGGTTCAGCAGCCGGTCTGGTTCTCCTGCGCGCACAGATTCGCGCCAGATGTACTCGCCGGTGGTGCTGTTTTTCAACTTGGCGAGCTGCTTGACGCCGTCGCGGTGGAAGAGCCACTTCGACCCGGGCCAATACTGCGGCTTCAGCGTAAACTTGGCATTTATCAAGCCGTCAGCGGTCATCGCTGTAGACGTGTTGTCCGTGGCAACGTCGCGCGCCGTGCTGATGCCCTGCGTGCTGGCTGTAAAAACGCCCAGCGGCTGGTTCGAGCCGTGGCCAGTCATGAATTTCTTTTCCTGGGTCACAGCAATCTTGTAGCGCATCCGGTCGATGACCAGCTGCTCCGAATCGGGGCGCAGGCGCAGCAGCTTGCGGCTAATCTTGATGCCCTTCTTCAACGGCTGCGGCTTCAACTCGCGCTTGCCAAACGCCATGCTGGCGTCATAAGTGATTTCGGCGATTTCAGTCGTCCACTCCCCATCGTCCGGGTCGGCATCCAGCGAGACAATCCCCAGACTGTCGGCATTGAGCACCGGGATGACCGTTGCCCAACCAGGCTGGCGGAAAAAGACAATGTTGTCAACCGCCATCAGCAGCCGCGCCACAAAGGCAGGCGGTGGCTTTAAGAACCCGCCCGAAGGGTCATTCCCGGCCACCAGGCCGTCGCGCCGTTCCATTTGCGGCACCTGCTGGCCGCGCAAAAAGCCCCGGAACGCATCTCGGTACTCAGCCGATTCGCGCATGGCATACGCACGGTGCTCGCGGGCCTCGCGCAACGCGGCGCGGTATAGTGGGGCAATTGACCCGACACCAGAACGGTTTTCAGTCTCGTCATCCCCTTCACCCGGCTCAGGGCGCAGGGTGCTCCCATCCGGCTCATCCAGGCCGCGCTCTTCCTGCTCCAGCCATTGCTGGCGTTGGGCCGCGCGCGCCTCGCGCTGTTCCTCTTCCTGGATTTCCTGCCCCAGGGCGGTTGCTTCGTCCATGATGGCGTCATAGCGCTGCTCTTCATCAGCCGTCAAGCCGCGCTTTTCCTTCTTGGCGAGAGCATCAATCTGGCGCGCCTCGTAAACAAGGTTGGCGCGCTTCATGCGTTTTTCACGTAAGGTAGTCATTAGTTGTTCCTCCGAAAGATGAGAAAGAAAAAGGTTATTCGAGCGCCAACAGTTCGAGTTGTCGCTTCAGCCAATCCTGGCGCGCCTGCGCCATATTTTGGTTTTCGGCTTCGGTTGGGTGCTCCTCCTGGGGCGGCGCAACCGTCAACATCGATTCGAGCGCTGTTATTGCTGAACGCACCATTAAGCGGTCACCATCGTTAATGTCGCCTGATTTCGAACGCTCAATGGCCTGCGATAAAGCCTGGTAATCAATCCCGACCGCGGCCAGCGCAGAGCGCACGGCAACGTCGGTTCCTTCGTAGCCCGGAAAAGTCACGACCGAAACGTCATACAGCCGCACTTCCACAAGCTCCCGAATTCGCTCCTGCGTAACGGTATCATCGAGCCATTCCTGCCGGAGCGCGCGGAACATGAACGACATCTGGGTAATATCTCGCCGCCGAATAGGCTCCAACACCATGTCATTGATGAGCTGCGTTTTGGGTGGGTCAACCCTAATCAGCAAGCCGGTTTCATCCTCGCGCATTTCCAGTGTTTTGCTCTTGCTGCGCCCCAGGACAATATTGGCATCATGGTTAAAAAGCGCGCGCACATCCTGCTCAAGAATGGTCTTCGTAAACGCGCCTCGGCGAATGCGCTCCCGATATCCACCCAGGTCAACAGACAACTGGTTAAAGACCGCCGCATGACCGACAATCAAAGGCGGCTGGCCATCGGCCCGCTCTTCGACTTGCAAACTGTCAAAATCAAAAGTCAATGTTCGTTTTTCAAGTTCAGTCATCCTGCTCCTCCTGGGTAAAATTCGCCAGAATCATGCTGTTTAGAGCGTCAAAATCGCTCTCGAACGTCTCTGACCGGCTCGCGCACCAGTCAGAGAACAAATCTGCAAAATTGTCTATGCCAAGGCTTCGCACATGGCGGTAATCGTCAGAGCACATTCGCCGCGCCAGGTTGCGTGCTACACTGGTAGCCAAAATGGCAACCTCAAGTTCGTTCAGTGGCTTGCTTACCATGCGCTTCCAAATTTCAATCTGCGCGCGCGCCACAGGTTCGAACTGTGCGGCAACAAAAGCCTCATGGTCTGCGTAAAAATTCGGCAAGGTTTGTGCAAAGCCATCCCGGCGCGCCAATGCCAACACATCGTTGCGCTGCCTTCGTAACACGCGCTCTGCCACATCCCTGAAGGTGTGCCACTGAGCCTGTAAAATGCTGCGCTGCGCCACCGGCTGCTGGGGTTCGTATCCGAGTGCAACCGAGTTGAGCGGCACCCGTGGCGTATCCCCACCTTCGACCGGGTTGCGGTTTTCGGCCTCGCGCACATCGTTGATGGTAAGAAACCCATTCGTGATGCCCTGGGCGAAAGCGTTGTACCGTGAAGCCAGGTCGCCGCGCAGCAACGCCTCCACCAGGTGCTCGGCATAATAATCGCGCCGCTCTGCACGCGTCAGCAGGCTTCTCGAAACTTCCTGCTCCCAGCGCACAAACCACGGCCGCATGGTGTACGTCACAAAACGCAGTCCAAAGGCCTCAACGCTTGCATAAGTCGCCGATGCGCCATTGATGGCCAACATATCCAGGGAAATCCCGAAGATGCGCGCGATTTCCGCCACCGTCATCTCCGCAGATTGGATAAACTGGCTATCTTCGTTGCCCACGCCGAGCTTCTCGATTTCCATCCCATCTTCCAAGATGGCAACCCTGTGCTTTTTATCGAGACCCTGATGCCGCTCTTCCCAAGTTTCCCGCAAGCGGCCGTATGCCTTATCGCCGAGTTCTTTGGGGTGTTTCAATACAACGCCTGGCTCAGCCCCATTGCTGAAGTAGGACGCGCCGTGTGTCTGAATTGCCTGGGCCATACCAATCGACTCGCGCGCCAGGTCAGTCGGGGAATAACCCCACAAGCCGTTACGTGTCATCCAGCGCACATGGAAAACACGGTCAGATGGGATGCCCACCGGGTATCCACCTGCCGAATTAGGCAGGGTGATGACGTACCACAATCTTCCTTGCCGCCGCTCCATTCGCACCCGGTCAGGGTTGAGCGGCCATAACGCGCGCACCCGCCCAGCACGGTCAAACTCGATTTCGGACAACCCATTGCCGCGAGACGCCACATGAGACGTAATCGTCTCTCTGTAGGTCATGGCCGTCATCTCCGGGTTGGGCACATCATGCAAAAGCGAGTACAGGTAGTGGTCGTGCGCGCGCTGCTTCCCGCGCTCCAGCCGTTTGTACGTAATAAACGGCAAACTGCCCGCCGTCTCCGAAATGATGCGCACACAGGCCAGCCAGGCCGAGACGCGCAGCGCACTCTCTGGCGTGACCATCACTCCCGATGTGCTTACATCTCCGCCCGCCAAAACCCGGCTAAATTCACTGTCCGGGTCCGTTGACGGGTGGTAGCGGCGCTCAAACAGCATCCTTGTTCTCCTGGGGGCTGCGCCGCATCGCGTTTGCAAACGCTGTCGCGAGCAGCACCGCCCCAACACCAAACAATGCCTGGCCTAACCCAATCCAAACCCACAAACCAAAAAATACGGAAATCAGGCCTATCATGTACAAAACTTCAGAAGGCCCAAAGTAAAAGCCCCTCATCTGACCTTCCTTATTTGGTCTTGCTGTCGGGCATCATGGGCCGATAAAACGCCGTTAAATTTAGATACCTCGCCAGAAAGTCGCTTAACCTCGTCTGACAAAGCCGTCAGCGCATCACTCGTCTCCTTGCGTTGCAACACGAGAAAATCCTGCCATTGCTTGTCGCGCGCTTCAATCGCTTTCAAGAAAATCGCCACGAGCTGGAGCGCAAACCAGATAAAAACACCAACCAACGGGACCTGGATAAGTAGGCCGATATACTCCATAACTCCCCTTACTCGATTGAACTTCGTACTTGTTTGGTCATCGGGTTTCTCCGGGAAACAAAAAACGCCCATCCTGCACAAAGCAGGACGGGCGCATCAGTTCCGTCAAACGTCTCGGTCTACACCAAGACTGCAAATATTTACTTATTCATTTTAGGACTTTTGTTCTTGTTTGTCAATATAAAATAAATTGTGCGACCGTTTGGCCTGAGGGGGGCAGGTCAAACGGTCGCTGGTTTCTATTTTAGAATATGCGTTCTGTTCTGTCAAGGGTTCAATTTGCGTATTCTCCGGTTTGGTACAGCATGTCTTTGATGTCCTGCAACTGCCCTTCAATGTGCGCCAGGCTGCCAACATGGCCCCAATGAACCGCTTCGGTTCTGCCCCTGTCAGATTTCTCAATCCCGACCTCAATCTGCTTAAGAAGTTTCTTGATTGCCGCCTGTTTCTCTTCGTATTTTGCGAGTGCGCTGTCGTTTGTTTTCATGGTTTGGTTTCCTTTCTTGCCATCATTAGGCCGCTGTATGCCAGGAAAGTCAAGCCTACAAAGTGCGAATACCGCGCGATTCATAGACTGATTTCTGCTCCGGATGGCGCAAGGCAAGGTCTAGGGCCATAATCAACGCCACCACTCCGTCTATTTTTTCGCGGCTTCGAGACTTGTCCGGCTTAATGTTGCCGGCCGGGTCCAGTCTCGCGACTACGTTATCCATCATCCAGGTCAATACCGGGTTGTTGCCGTGCTTGATTTTTTTCGCAAGAATCAACCGCTCCAGCTCTTTCATCGGTGGCGACATCGAAGCATACCCTTGCCCAAACGGCAGCATGGTCATGCCTTTGTTTTCGAGCACCTGCACCACACGCGCAGCGCCCCAACGGTCAAAAGCACCCTGGTCAATATCGAACATATCGGCATCCTTTTCTATCTGCTCAAATATCCAGTCATAATCAATAACATTCCCTGGCGTGGCCTCCATGAACCCGGCCTTCACCCACTCCTCGTATTTGACCCCCTGGTCGCGGGTACGAATGCTCATATTGTCTTCTGGTATCCAGAAGCGGCAAACCACATAATACTCTCCGTCATCACCTGCAAAAACCATAACCCAGGCTGTTATATCGTCTGTGCTCGACAAGTCCAACCCAGCATAAGCCACCTGGCCTTTCATCTTTTCTGGCAATTCTAGGGCTGGGATATTTTCAATGCCACAGGCGCGCCAGGAATCCATGTTCATCCACTTTACTTCGCCCTGCGTCCACACGTTCAGTTCGCGCCGCAAAAAATTATTCAAGGCTGCGGCCATTTCCCCGGCCCGCTTGGCCTTTATGCGCATGTCTTCCCATTTTTTTGACACACCCAGGTTGGGGTTCGACTTCACCCAAACAGACTCATCTCGCCAGTCATCGCCCTCATCCAGCGTATAAATAATGCCAAACCACGAATCATCCACGTACGAATCGTCTCGCCAACCCTCGAGCACCTTGCGCGTGTATTCATGCTTTTCATAGCACACGCTTTGGCGGTCCATGCCCGCCGTCGTTATCATAATAATCAGCGGCTGCTCGCGCGAGCCGGTGGCCGTTTCAAGCAACTCCAGCGTCTCGCGGCTTTTATGAGCATGCAGCTCGTCGACGACAGCGCCGTGAACGTTGAGCCCATCAAGACTATCCGAGTCACCACCCAGCGGCTCGTACTTGCTGGCCGTCTGCTCGATGCTCAAATTATCCTTATAAATTCGGATATATTTCTTGAGCAGCGGGTTCTTGCGCACCATCCGAATGGCCTCCTGGTGCACAATGCGTGCCTGGTCGCGTTTCGTGGCCGCTGAATAAACCTCCGCCCCGGCTTCGCCGTCAGCAAAAGCGAGATATAAGCCATCACCGGCGCTGTCGGTAGACTTGCCATTCTTACGTGCCACTTCGATGTACGCGCTGCGAAACCGGCGTGTGCCGTCTGAGTTCATCCACCCAAACATCGCCCAAGTCTTGAACTGCTGCCACGGCTCTAATACTAAGTTTTGCCCAGCCCACTTGCCTTTGGAATGCTTTAATATCCCCTTAAAACGCAAAACGCGCTCAGCGGCATCCCGGTCGAACCACAACCCACGTTCATGGCCATGCGCTAAGTCGTGTAAATGGCGCTCACACGCCAGGCGAACCCAGCGGCAAGCCACGATTTTGCCCGCCACGACATCGTGTGCATATTGTTCTGCCGGATGAAGTACCGCTTTCATCTTCGCCATTTCACTGCTTGTTGACCTTTACTTTGTCGCCGAACAACATACGGGCAATTTCATCGTCATCGCTTGGTTTTTCTGATGACACGCGCGACCGGCTCGACGGCGTCATGCCGAATTCCGCAGCAATCTTGACCAACCGGTTCAGGGCGCTGTTTTTGATACCAACCCACGGGTTTTGGTACATGCCGCCCTTTTCAGAGACAATAACGGCACCCTGCACCGTTATCTCTTCATCCGCCTCGATGTAATCAGACCAGGCCTGGCAATAGGCAACCAACGCGGCCCGGTCAATCCGGCTCAACAGCCCGAGGGCATGCAGCTCCTTGGTAATGCGCCGCCATTCTGCCTTTGCAACATCAGGCAGGTGTGACGGGCAGCGTGGCACCACACTCTCTGGCTTTGGCTCTTTTTTGTTCAGTGCCCGTTTTCCAGGGTTGCCTTCTAGTTTTTTAACTTCAGTGGGCTTTGGCTTTCTCCCCCTCACGGCTCCTCCAATTCTGGACTTTGGCCGGTAGCGGTTGACCAGCGCTCAAGGCCAACTGCCACATACTTGGGGTCATTGTCCATTGCGCGGCATACCCGCCCCAGTCGCTCACAGGCCATCAGGGTTGTTCCAGAACCGGAAAATAGGTCAAGCACAACTGCCCCGGGCTTGCTGGAGTTGGATATAGACCGCTCGACCAGCTCAAGCGGCTTCTGGGTAGGGTGGTCTTCGCTTTTCTTGGGCCGGTCGATGCACCATACATCAGACTGCTTGCGGTCCACCACCTCGACCAACCGGGCGGCATCCCCGCGCCAGCCATACCACATAGGCTCAAATTGGGTGTGGTAATCCTTCCTGGAGAGCACCAGCTGGTCTTTGACCCATACGATGGTAGATGACCAGTGAAAACCACGCTCACGCAATTGTTGGTCTATCACCGGCCACTCCTGTGAGCCCATCACCAGGTAGATCGGCGCACCGGGTACACAAAACTCCCACATCCGTTTGGTAAACTTCTCTACAAAAAGCGGGAAGTCTTTGCCCAGGTTATCGTTGTTCATCGTGCGTACCTTGTAACCCTGTGCATTTTCGACATCGACTCCGCCGCCGTAATTGACATTCCAGGGCGGGTCGCTCCATATCATCTGCGCGAGGTCATTCCCCATCAACCGCTTCACATCGGCCTGCTGGGTAGAATCGCCGCACATGATGCGCTGCTTACCCAGCCGCCACATCTGGCCCGGCTGCACTTGCCACTTGGCCTGCAGCTCATCGGCGCGCTCAAGTTCTGGCCCCGGGTCGTCAAGGACCGGCTTCGTTTCTGTAGAAACGCCAACCAACTCGTCGAGTTCAGCTGGTTCAAAGCCGGTAAACAGGTCGCCCAGGCTCCCGGTCAGTTCTCGCAAAACATCTTCATCCCAACGGCTAAACTCTCCCACGCGGTTATCTGCAATCCCAAATGCCGCCGCGGTGGCTGCGTCATCATCCACAAAAACAACAGCGATGTGACTCCACCCCAATTGCAAAGCCGCGCGATAGGTGCCATTTCCAGCCTCAATCTTTCCGTTCTGTAGCCGGTTCACAACAATGGGTTTACGTTGTCCATATTGTCGCAGGCTGCCCGCGATTCGCTCTACATCATGCCCAATGCGTGCATTGGCCGGGTCTTCATGCAGGCTCGCAACGGGTACTGCCAGGGGTCTCAAAGATTCAGTAATATAGGACAGGTCAGTCATTGGGGCTACTTCCTTTCAGGCATCTTCCCCGTCATCAGGTGCCATCGTTCCAGGGTCGCGGCTACATAGTGGGGGTCAATTTCAGCAGCCCAGCAGACTCGGTTTAGAATTTCACAAGCAATCAAAGACGTTCCAGACCCGCTGAAAGGGTCAAAAACAACCTCGTCTGGCCGGGTATAAAGCAAGATATGCCGTGCAGGGATTTCCAACGGAAATGCGGCCACATGGCCATGCGCGCCAGCTGTGCCCTTGATGTCATTCCAATACGAGCGCAGCGCCCACTTCTGGTTTGTTTTTCCCTGCCCTCGGCTCTTACCGTCTCGATTGTAGAAAGTTTCAAGCGATAGTATGTCTTGCTCGTTCAAGGAATCGGTAAAGCTCAACGGCAAGCCGTCATCATGTTCAAATGCGCCAATAAACTCCGAGTGCTGGTCAATCAAATCACTCTTGGGCGATAAAGCTGCAACCTGGCCTTCCTTCAGCCAGTGCCTTACATGGCGCAAATTCCAGCCATGCGGGTAGAAAGCATTGGCCCACTTATCTATCAGCAATAACACCTGGCGCTTCTTGCGTTTATCAAACGACGTTGTGAAACCTGTTCCGGTATTAATCACAATACGTGACTCGTCAACGCGCACCACGGATGCAATGACTCGGGCAACCTCGGCGATAAACTTCTCTATCTCTTCCACACTTTTCTCGCGCTCATAATCTTTACCGACCCAATAAGGCGGAGATGTAACTGCCAGCGCCGCTACTCCGCCCCACTGCAAGGCCCCAATGTCCAAGCGCATCGTATCTGCGCAAACTAATGTGTGCTTGCCGAGCTGCCAGGCCTGGTCGGAAGCAGTTTGCCATTTTTCGCAAAGCTCGAGCAGATGGTCATCCTGCGGCCCTGGGTCCACCATCAGCCCATCTCCCCGCTCTCCCAGGACATCACGTATTTCACCATCCGTGAAACCCGTAAACAGGTCATCAACGGTTGGCAGCAAAGCCCCAAGCGCATCGAGGTCCCACTCGCTCAACTCACTCAGGCGGTTGTCCGCGATTCCATAAGCGGCTGCGGTGGCCGGGTCATCTTCAACAAAAACAACCGCAATGTGGCTCCAACCTATCCGCTTGGCTGCAAGCCAAGTTCCATTGCCTGCCTCGATTTTGCCGTTTTGCAGGCGATTGGCAATAATGGGTTTGCGCTGTCCATAGGCTTTCAAAGAAGAGGCTATCCTGTCCAGCGCGTGACCTTTCCGCGCGTTGGCCGGGTCGATATGCAAATCGTCAATAGGGACGGCCAGACTTCTTAAGCCTTCCGCTATATAAGTGAGGTCATCGGTCATAATTTGAAACCCTTATTCTTTTTCCAAAAAGCATTTCTTCCAGTTCGCTCTCCGCGTTGGGTAGTTCAACTTTGACTCGTGAGCGGCTACTAGGTGTCATTCCAAACTCAGCACCAAGCTTGTTCAACTGGTCAAGTGCGCGATTTGCTATTGCCAAGTAGGGATTCTGAATAATGTTCCCGGCTGCCGTTTTAATAATTTCGCCTTTTTCGCGCACCATCCTTTCGGCCTTCAACCAGCGAACATAAATCACGCAATACATGGCAAGCGCATCTTTGTCAACAGTTGTAACGAGACCGAGAGTGTACAGTTCCTGAACAACGGCCAACCATTTGTTTTTCTCATCATCGCCCAAATGTTCTGGAGCCGAGGGAAAAACTATTGTTGGACGAGGCTCTGCATGGTTGATTGCTCGCTTTCCAGGATTGCCTGCGAGCAATTTCACGGTGGTAGGTTTTGGTTTTCGTCCTCGCATTCATACCTACCCCCCCCTACCTAATTTCGCGGGTAAATACGCACGACCCATGCGCCGGTCTAGCGACCATAGACTGTGAAGATTTAATCCCCCCTACCCCCTCGACGACTGCCATCGTGCGCGGTCTTGCGGTTATTGCAAGTGACACACAAGGATTGGTAGTTGGTTTCATCATCACGACCTCCTTGTCGTAACGGAATAATATGGTCAACAATGGTTGCCCGAACCAGAAGCCCACGGTGAACGCCATACAAATCAACGCACCACGGATGCTCTTCCAGCCAGGCCTTGCGTTTCTTCTGCCATGCAAACCCGTAGCCTCGACGGGTGGCATTGGGCCGGTTATCAGGCGGACGTGGGAGTCGGTGCTCATCACACCGGCTCCCTTCGTAGACCAGCGCAGGACAACCCGGAGCGGCGCAAAGCCGGGGCGGCTTCCTGGGCATTAGAACGGAAATTCCCTGCTGCCTGAATGCGAGAACGCCCGCAACCCCAGGCCTTTGACAAGAAACAGGTGCAGTCCCTTCGTCCCGGCTACCTGGACGATATATCCAAAGACCAGGCCGAGGACTTTGACGACATCAAGTATTTGTGAATCGACAGCTGCATAGTCGAAGCTGGGATGAAATCCCAACACAACAGCAATGCCGGCAAGGCCCAACAGATTGAACACGGCCGACCATACCCCAGCGGTGTCGTCGGCAACGACCCCTGCCCACTTGAGCACGTCGACCAACAAACTGAACAAAGCCTGCAGGCCAATCATGCTGCCGGCAATGACCAGGACGATATCCAAGTCCAGGCCGAACAAAGCCAACACGGCAGCAAAAACAGCCACCAGCCCAACTGGGAGGCCCAGGCTTTTCAAAACAGATTCGAGATTGAACTTCATAGTTTTCTCCTTGGTTAGGTAAGTGGAAACAAAAAGCACCCGACGCCATAAAGGCGCCGGGTGCATCATTTCCGACAAATGTCCCGGTCTACACCAGGACTGCAAACGAATAGATTGTTACAGCACTACTTTTAGAACAAAACCTCCTTTCATTTTTTATTATACATGTTTTTGCCCAGTGACGACCTGTTCACATCTGCTCACAAAAACTCAATATCCATGTCATTATCCAATATTACCAGCTTCGAGTCTGGCCCGAAATTATCCAACCATTGTTGATGAATTCTTTCAAGAGCGGCTGCTGATAACATACGGGAAACCTTCAACACCGCAATCTTTTGTGGAGAAGCCGTCACAGGTAGCAGGACATGCTCACTTCCTGGTGCGCCACAAGCGCAACAACAACCCCGATAATCCAGAAATAAAACACTCCTGCAATAGTCACAATGCGGAATGTCGGCGTCTGAGTTACCAGTAAGGCTCAACTTCTTTGGTGGCGGCGGGACCGGTACATAGCTCATTGTGTTCCTCCATTCGCCTTTAACCAAAAACTGAAGATTTTAGGTATGGCATTTTCTTTCACGTATTGCGCCAGCTGGTCGTGATGCTTCTGGCAAAAGCGCATACGGTCTGGAGATTCTTTTTCTGCTTCACAGACCAATTCGGAACAACCATCAAACGAACATTTTTCCGCAACCATTGTTACGGTTTTATCTTTACTATGTGCAATATCAACACCTATAAATGGCGTGGTTTCTTCGGGGCAGATGCAGTTATAAACATTCCCGCCACATTGACCACACTTCCAAATGCACTCATCTTCATGCAAGCCATTACACTCACCGTATGGCTGACCAGATATTCCGCAAAGTTCCATTTTATTTTTCCTTTACTTCGGCGGCTTCCAGCATGGCGAGTTCGTTTTTGCTGGTAAGACAGTGTCGATGCAAAAACACAGCATAGGGTTTATCCGTACATTCAGCCATGCCATAGAGTCGGATAGTTTCACCTTCCAGGCGTTTTCCGCATGTATCACAGTAACGACTTCTGCGAGGCTTTTTTATAATTCTCAAAGATAACGTTGGCATCTTTTCTCTTTTCTCGGCAGTCCGCCGAGTTCATGATTGCATTACCCCATCACCCACCGCTATCGCCGGGTAATGCGACATCAAACGCAGATAAGCCTCGGTCGGCGGCTCTGTCCAATCGACCTCCTGTCCGCAAATAGTGCAGACAATCCCCGAACAGGCCCCAATAATAGCCCTGGCGCGCGCTGCGGGCAGCTCCTGTGGCTCATCACCGCGCTCAACGGATGCCTGGTACAGATACAGCGCAGATGTGACGCCCTTGCCGTGCTTGACCTGCCTCACCTCGCCCAAAACATGAGCATGCTTTGATGGGGTCGGCCAATACTTGCGTTCGTTTGCTGGCATCCTCACTCCTCCTTAACCAAACCGGTGATGTCGCTGAGTTGGATATCGCGCACCTTCTGCGTGGACAAGTTCTTGACGCGCACACGGGTTGTTCCTGGCATCCCTATCACATCTTCAACGTCGCCAAAATATCGACGCGCGTTGTACTGGTACTGCACCGTTGTGCCGGGCTTGAGCATCGATGCCGCTACATTGTGCAAGTTCTCGTTCACGCGCTTTTGTTCAGCCAACAACCGCAGCAGCACAGACAAGTTCAGTTCTGGTCGTAGGTCGCGCATATCAGTCATCCTCCGTTTCCACAGAAACAGCCCGAAGAACAAATTTCACGTCTCGAAACCCATCCAACTGCTCTGCAAAATGTGCCTGAATGCTCTCGCCGAGTCGCTCACTCACCCAATCGACCGCAAACGCATTCCGCGCGGCCAAATAAACAATCCCGTCCCGATACCCCTGTAGGCGCACATCCTTGACCCAGGTTTCGTAGGCGGCTCGGGGCAGTGATTCTGCATAATGCTCGAGCAGACTGCCCCAAACACTCACTGCGGCCAGGCTCTCGGTAGTTTCAGGCCAATCCCCCTCAATCACCGCGGACGGGTCAATGCTGATGCGCGTTTCAGTCTCTGTCACCCGCTCATAATCAACCCCATTCAGGCAACTCACCACATGCCTGCCCCCCGTCTCGCCGCACCGCGGGCACCGCTGCACATGATATTCGGCCAGGCCGACCGCGGCCAGGTAGTCATACGTCAAAAATTCAAATGGATTGCTCAAGTATTGCGGGTCCGGCCGCTTGTTTGCGTCGACCTTTTTGCCCTTTTTGAGTTCGCGTCGAATGGCCCGATAGACAAATCCCACCGGTGACATCAAGTCATCCCGCGATTGGTACCCCTGCGCCATCCAAGCCAATATCTCGCGTATCGGCCTGGCCCTGACCACATCATCGCATCGCACCGACTTCCCGAGCAGTCGGTACGCCTCCCTGCACAAACTCTCCGGCGTGGTCTTTTCGGCCAATTCAGGTTCCGAAAAATCGGAACCTGCCCCAGAGTCTAGGTAGTTAGAATCTTCTAAGGTCTTTAAAGAACTAGAAGACTCTAGACTCTCTAGTCTAGAGTCTTCAGAATCCGATTTATCGGATTCTGACCCGTTTTCGACGTCGAAAACGATGTTTCGTTGTTGTTTTTCGCTGTCGGCCCTGCCAGAATCCGAAAAATCGGAACCTGACATCAACGCTCCTTGTTCGCCTTCCAGCGCATCGAACATGCCTGGCAGCGCATCTTGATATCCCGTGGCCAACCCGTACCACTTTTCGCCGCGCTCACGAACATCGACCGAAACCACCTGCAGGCCTTCCAGCACGCGCAGAGCCTTGCGCACGTCGTCATCGTTGCTGTCTGCCCATATCACCAACTCCGACGTGGTCATCATGCGCCGGGTCATCAAAAAGACCACAAATATTGTCGATGGCAAACCTTTCAACGACCGGGTGAACATCATCCGAGTATTCATCAACGCACCTCATCTTTCTGCTCTACTTCCCGGGTCGCATAACCGCGCCAGTTGCGCGCAGTCTTCTCTTGCGGTAAGTGATATTTTTCCTGAATTTGCCGTGTGCTCATCTTCGCAATTTCGACCACCTCCCCGTCAGAAATAAATGGCCGAACCTTCCGCCAGTCTGCCGGAAAGTTTCCGGAAACTTTCCCTTCGTCGTCGGCAACTTTCCGGCCATCTTTCCGAGCGTCTTTCCGCTCTTGCCGGGCAGTTTCCGCCCGAAATTCCCTGTCGGCCTGCCCTGCCCGCAGTGCCACAATCAACGCAGAGTTGAGCGCCAGAAGTGATAGAAGACCCACTGCCACAATTTTTACGTAAGGCAGCGAGTCGGGGTCGGCAATGGCATACCAATCCAACAGGCCGTTCACCAGGATAATGATGACCACATAGGCCACCACCGCCAGGATTGCCAAACCCATAGGCGCAGCATCGTCAGACTTCAACCGCGTCCGGTTCCAGTTCCAAAACTGGATGGCCGTATGCACTCCGGCCAGGCCGATGGTTTCGACCACCAGCGCCACAACTATCACTGCACCCACGTCCCACCACTCCTTACCTTTCGCAAGGTAGTAATAGGCGTTGTAGGCCGCAAAATAGGTCGGCACCAAAGGAGCCAACCAGGGGCTTATTCCTGCAACAAAATCAAGTAATCGCTTTTCGAACATCAGCATCTCCTTGCCCCTGCAACCCGCAAAGGCAGCACACAGGTTATGGATTAGGCCCGGTAAGTCAAGCCCGGTCGCCGCCCAAATCAGCGTCAAAATGGGCTGGTTGGGCTGGTTGCCGGTTGGTCAGGGCTGGTCAGGGTTGGTTGGGTTGGTCGGTTGGTTAGCAATTTCACCAATTTAGGTGTTATATACAGCCCATTTGCCCGCGCCGGGTCGTTCCGGGCCCAACCGCGCATCCTCCAGTCAGCCTGCAATCGCCGCGCCTCCTGCTGACCCAGGCCCAAGCCCATCAGGGCCTCGCGGCTCACCTTGCCATCCGCTTCGAACCATGCCCGCTCGGCAAGCACCCGCTCGTCATCCGAAATCACTGGCAGCGCCCGCTCCGAGTCGCCCAGGCTGGCAGCCTCTACAAAATAGGCCTGCATCGGCCCATGCCGGTTGCTAATCGCCAGGCCCGGTCGGCTCTCCGGAATGCGCTCCGCACCCTTGCAGCCCATAATCGCCGCCATCTGGCCCGAAGCCACCCGAAAACACACGCTCAGGCCCACCTGGTCGCGCACCGGCCCCATCACGGCCTTGGTAAACTCCTGGGCCGCAAAAACAAAGTGAACGCCGAACTTACGCCCGCGATAGCCCAGGGTCGCCAGCGACTTCCCCATCTCGCCCCGCGCCCCGCCCAGGGCCGTCAAAACGCTCGACGCCTCATCCAGGATGACCAGGATGCGCGGCAGCGGCTCCACGCCCGGCAGCGCGTTGTACTCCGACAGTTTTTGCGGTCGCTCAGGCCGGTTCACAAACAACGCCGCGCGCGTCTCGAACTCACCGATGGCCCGCTCCACCAGCCCAAACGCTTCCTGCTCCGACCGCGCCACCGGCGCGCCCAGGTGCGGGCTGCCGTCCAGCATCCCAAAGGTCAACTGGTCAATGTCCGAAACCAGCAGCCTCATCTCATCCCGGCAGGCCTGCAAGGCCAGGCTTTGCAGGAAAACCGATTTACCCGAACCGGTCGCGCCCAACACGGCCAGGTGCTTCAGGCTTTCCCAATCCACCACCACCGGCTGCCCGGTGAAACGCACACCCAGGGCCAGCTTGCCGCGCGGCACATCCGGCGGCAAATCCACCCGCCTAGGCAATTTCGGCAACTGTGACAAAAGCACCACATACCGAATGCCGCTGTGGTTCGACAGATACACCGGCATCCCGCCCAAATCCGTGCTCAACTGGTGCAGCAACTCGGGCCGCGTATACGGGCCGTGGTCGCCGATTTTGGCCGTGTCGAGCACGGCAATCAACGGGGTCATCCCGGCCAGGTGGGTGATATAGAAGTCGCTGAACACCGGAGCCAATCGACGGCGCGCCAGCGACTGAGACAACGTCGCCCGCACGCTCTCAGCCATCCGCATATAGCGGTGCGATATCGTTACGTTAGTCATTTCCGGGCACCTCCTCGTGCCCCAATTCGCCATCGATGGCGTCTCGCGCAATGCTCGGAATCACATCCCCAAGCAGCGGGCGCGCCTCCTCGGGCCGCAAAACCCTTATTTCTTGCACAGGCCCCGGCAACTGCCCCATTTGCGCCGCTACGGCCTTCCTGGGCGGCCTGCCTGGCCCGTTCTGGCCGCGGGTCGCCAGGTCGACCAGCTGGTCGCGCCCGGTCGTGGCCGCCTGCATCGCCCGGTCCGTCAGCATCGGGATATGCGGTTTACCCTTGTGAACGTTCATCACCGGCTCAGGATTGCGGTCGGCGTCATATACCGCCCCGTCCACCACCAGCAGCGGGGCGTCGCCGCGCTCATCCCGTCGGATAGGCCGCACCCTGGCCCAGCGCCAGGCCACGGCCAGGACGAACACCACCACCACAACCAAGACTACCCAGGGCACGACCGCCTGTACCTCGTTCATCATGCGCTCGCGGCTGATAGCCAGTTCCACGCTCACGGCCTGGCCGTGATACGTAGTCGCCAGGGCCGCGGCAGCCGCCGCATCCACTGTCGCCGTGTAATCGGGCGTCGCGGTCGGCGCGGGGGTTGGCGTCCAGGCCCCGGCTGTGCCGGTGGCCCTGTCGGCCCGCTGGGTGGCATCTGCCGCCGCTGTGGCCGTCCAGGATTGCATTATCCAGGCCTGCCCGGTTGCCGTTTCAGCCGCCCGCTGGGTCGGCGCTCCCGCAGTCAGGGTCAGGCCCGCCGAAATCACCTGCGATGTCGCCTGGATGGAATCCAACGTCGCCTGCGCCTGGATGTTGGCCAGCGCCTGCTCCAACTCACCCGGCGTCGGCGTCGCCAGCGCATCCCGCACAGCGTTCGAACCGGCATCCGGGGCGCATCCGGCCAGCAACACAACCACCAGCAGAACTACTGCAAGCCGTCCCATACGTCGCTCCAATCTTCCTCATCCAGCGCATCGGGGCGTTCCGCCAGCAACCCAACAGGCTGGTGGGCCTGCGTCGGCATATTCTGCAAAAAATGAATCGCCAACGCGGTCAGCATCACCTGCTGCGGGTCGACCCCTGAGCGCAGGCTGTTGACCATCCCAGCCGGGCTATCATCCAGTCTCCAGCCTGCATTCGGGCCCGATACCCATCGCGTTCCTGTGCCTTGGGTGGAATGGCGCGGCGCTGAAGACCGCAAACGCATAAAAACCACGACGCCAATGACCGCCCCGGCCAGCATCCCCAACACCAGCAGCGCCAGGGCCAGCACCAGGTTGCTTGCCGCGACCACCTGCGTCGCCCGACTGGCCTCGATGGCAGCCTGTGCTTGCCGGGCCATTGCATACGAAGCCGAGACCGATGACATGGCAAATATGCCGCCCAGGGCCAGCGCCGCCACCAGTACAAATACAATCCAGGCCTTCATCGCGTCCTCCAAATGTTGCGCCACCAGTCGAACACAACCACCAGCCCGACGACAACAGCGATATAAATAATGTTTTCCATAATCCGACCCTCCCAGGTCACGAGCCCAAACAGCACAACGCCCATCACAACAGGCAAACCGTGTATCAATAAAACTGGCTTCAACCACTCGCGCATAGGCCTCCTCCTATTCCGCTTTCCAGCAAATCCACAGGTACGCAAAGCCGCTCTCAACGTCCTCGTACACCCAGCAGTGGATGACCGCCCCCTTCGCCTGCTTCACCACCAGGTCAAGGAAGGCCTTTACATCTGGCCAGCCGCCTTTCCGCGCCACCACGTACCGGCGCAGACCGTAGCGGGTGATGTCGTCGAGCAGCAGGCGGTCATTCCCAAACCAGGCAATCGGGTCACTCACCGTCCGCAGGCTGCTCGTCATCGTCGGTCAAATCTCCAACCAGCGGCCCCTCGTTCTCTTGCAGGCCGTCGAACACCACCCGGCCATGCGTCACGCGCCATCTCGGCTTCGGCAGGCGCGCGCCGCGTTTGGCTGCCGCGCCGCGGCACTCTGGCCCCATGCCCACAGCAATGCTATAGGGGTCTTTCAGTGGCCGTCCACACCGCTTGCACCGTGCGCCCATTACAGCAGCCTCGGTTGCAGGGCATTGGGCCACACCGTCTCGGCCGCCTTGTCCATCTCGCGGATAGTGGTCAGCTTCTCAAAGGCGCCTGCACCGTAATACTGACGAAACGCCTGGTACTCATCGAGCGTCTGCGCCAGGTAGCGGCCCTTGCCGTCGCCCATGTCGCAAATCAACACGCCCTGCCGGCGCAAACTCGCCACCGCTTCACGAATTTTCCGGTCGGCGAAGTTGTTGTCGTCCTCCGGGAAACAAGCATCCGGGCCATATATCTTGGCCACCAGCTCCCAGCGGCCAACCGCGTTTTGTTTGCCCATGTGCTGGCGCAGCAAAACCAAAACTTCCTTTTCCAGTTGTTCGTCTGTAAAGCGTGGCATGGGTTTATCCTTTCTTCATCGGCTCATCGAGAGAGAGAGAACAGACTCTTTACAAAGCGCATGCGAAAGCGGAATGCGGTACTTGTGCCCGAACGCGTTATGCGCAACTTCGGCCTTTTCGCCAATATGTCCTCGTCCGCCGCAAAACGTGCAGTGCGGGCGATATCTACCCTGCTCCTGGGTAATCTCGGGGAGTAGTTCCTTTGGCTTGTTCATTTCACTTCCTCCACGCCAATCCACAGGTGGCCTTTCGGCACAATTCGCCGAGAGTGCACCTGAATCTTGTCCACTGCGGGCAGCCCCTCATCTCCAAATTCTGCCAAGCACACCAGGCAGGTGTTCGCCTGCTTGCCATATTTCTTCGCAAAAAACAGGGCCGCTTGTTGCACCTTATCCGCTAGCGCCGTTTTGGGGTCGTTGTCGAACCACAGCATCCCCACGTTCATGCCGCCACCTCCTCCACCGGCGTTTCTGTGGAAACGCAGCACTCGGGGAATTCGCTCAAATCCGGCTCATAGCGTGCCGCGATATCCATCCAGTCGGGCGGCAGTTTCACGCCCCAGGCCTTGGCCACGCCCTGTAAATGTTTCGCGGCGTACCCGACCGGTAAGGGGGCATCCGTTTGTCTCGCTTCGCCATCTACTGCGTGCATCGACCAAACCAGGTTGTAGACCACCTTTTGAGCCGGCGGCATCTTATCGGGCAGGGTGTAGTGCGTCCGCCGCGCCAGGTCATCCAGCAGCGCGCCAGCCAGCTTCCCCTCCAGCGCGCTGGCAAAGGTCGGGCAGACCTGCTCGAGCACAAAACGCTGTACCGCTCCTACGTAAAGGTCCCGCTTTTGGTTATCGCGTTTCCACCGGGCGCTGTAATCCTCCTGGCTGTTTTCCTTCTTCGCTCTAGCCTCCGCCGCTTTTATCCGTTCGGCCTCCGCGCCGGTCATCAAAACGCACACATTCAGCGAGTCGGTGTGCGCATGTTTCCACGACGACTGCCGCACCTGCAAGCGCAGCCCCTCGTGCCGGGCCTCGAACCAGCGCCTTTCCTCGGCGTCGTGCGACGACTCCAGGCGTATCACCGTCCGCCCGTCTTCCCCTGGCCGGTACACCGGGATGCCCGTTTTCTTCGAGAGCGCTTCCAGTTCCTTGCGCGTAAACTCGGCAAATTTCCGCTCCCAGCAGGCCTTCAACGCGCACAGGTGATTCCCATCGTTGCGCACGTAAAACTGGCAGGCCGTGCAGGCGGGCGGCTCGGCCAACTGCTTCACCAGGTCGAGCACCGGGTACACCTCCGGCTTGTTTTCGGCATACAGCTGCTCCCAGGTTTTTCGCAAGTGCGGCTGTATGGTCGCAATGCTCCGGTAAAAATCATTCGCCAGGTCTTCCACCGCGCGACCGCTAATTTCTTTTGGCCCGTTCCAAATCTTCAAAAACTCTTTTTCGGTCGGCATGTGGTAGGGCGGAACTTTGTACGTCCACGACAATTCCCACAGGTCAGGCCCGCCCCTGGGCTTCTCGTCGCTGTTCCATCGTTGCCACATCGTGTGCAGTTTGATGGCCTGGTTGTCAATCTTGTCCTGCACAATCTCATCCACCGTGCGGGCTGTCGAAAACCGTGAAGTAACCAGCTCCTCCATGTTCTCCACCAGGTGGCGCACGCTCAAAATCTTGCGCGCCGCGCCAACTGTCATTTCGCCCGAGTTGACCTGCGCCTGCAGCGACTCCGGCAGGTCGAGCAGCCGGATAGCGCCGCGCACCGTCGATTCGCTCTTGCCAAACAACTCGCCCACCTGGCGGCTGGTGTACTTGAATTCGACCAGCGCCCGCTTCATAGACTTGGCCTCGTCGATAGGCCCGATATCCTCGCGCTGGGCATTCTCTGCGTTGGCATAGCGGAACATGTCCTCATCGCTCAGGTCGGCCACCACCAGCGGCATTTGGCTGTAATAGCCATATTTGTCCAGCCAGCCGTTTTCCGTAAACCACTCCACTGTCTGCTCGTTCAGGAAAACAAACGCCTCGAAGCGCGTATGCCCAAATGCCAACTGAAACTCATCGGCAACCTGCCGCGCCATCGGCGGCTGCAAAAGCCGGTCCGCCGCAATCGAGCGCGCCAAACTCTCCACCTTCTCTGCGTTGCGCACGCTGCGCGGCTGGTATGGGTTCGGCCAGATTTTCTCCAGCGGTACCAATGTCAATTCTTCTGCCATCTTTAAGCCTCCTCGTACTGGTTCCCCTCCCCATACCTGGCCCCGGTGGGGCCAGGCTGGCTCAGGAGGGAGAATTCATCTAACGGGCCGTCATTACCCGTTCAGACCATAATTATTCGACCGGCTCCATGCCCTGGCCCTGGCCCACGCCAGGCGCGCCGGTCACGCGGTGTTTGCCCGCCTTCGGGTGATGCAGAATCGTCCCCTCGGCAAAAGCCCCGCCGCTCAACCTGTGGTTTCGCTCTGCCAATGAAAGGCTCTCCACCGGCTCACCGTCCTCGCCCAGCACCCGCCACGCCCGCAGTTCTCCTGGCGGGGCCGTGTTCAACTTAATCTTCGGTTTCTCCGGCTTCTCCGCCCGGGCCTTGCGCGGTTTGCGGGCTGCCTGCTCAGTGGTCGGGTTGCCAAACAGCGCCGCCAGAGCCTGGTTGACCGACTCGTTCTCGCTGTGTACCAACCATTGCCGGTCCACCGTAATGCGCGAGCCGGTCAGCTTCTCAGTGTCGGCCACCCACTGCTGCAGGTCGTCCTCGTCGATGGGCGTGCTTGGTATAACAATCGGGGTACTGCTCATAACATCCTCCTGGGGTAGGTTTTCTCGTTGGGGCGGCTCTCGTTGGGGCTGGCCTTGTGCCTGCCCTGCCCCTAATCTAAAAAGTCTTGCGGCCCTGCTTGCAGCAACTTCACCTCAATCTCATTGGCCGCATTACTTATCCGATTCAACCGTAACGACAACTCCAAACTACTTACTGTTTTGCCGCCTTCCAGCGCATCCAGCATCGGCATAATCTGCGCCTTTACCCGCCGCGCCAGGCCAATCGCATCCATTCTGGCGCGGTCGGCCTCGTTCGGCCAGCGCTTGCGTGGCGTCATTCCCTGGCCGCCTTCATCGCCCGCTCAACCGCTTCCTGGTGACGCCTCCAGGCCCCTATCGCCATTGGCAGCCCGCTGGCCGCAAAAGCCAGCAGCCCGACAAAAAACGCGTTCCAATCCAGCACCAGGTCGAGCAATCCAATACCGGCCAGCGTCACCAGGTTGCCAATCAACACCAGCAGCCACGACCAACCCTCGGCCCGCGCCCCAAGTTTGTTGATGCGCCAGTTGAAAAAAAGAGCAAAAAGAAATAATGCCAGCAAAATATTTACAACAACCGAAAGTGTTCCCAAAGTCATCCCGTTTATGTTTTCCATCGCAGTTCCTGCTATCCTGAAATCATGAAAACCACTCACCAACACACCCGCGCGCCACCACCTAGCCCAGCTTGTAGCCCCTGCGCCCGGCCTTCATCCGCAGCGGTCGGCGGTCGAAAAACACATCCCCGCCCGCGTGCTCGCGCTCTTCTGCCAGGGCCACAATCGCATCGATGCGCTCTTGCAGCGCCGCCGCCTTCTCCGCAGCGGTCTGCTTGCTCTTTCGCCCGGCCTCCGAGCGCCGCTTGCTGTCATACACCTGGTTAGACTTGCTCATAACCCCACCCCCGCCAGCGAATCAGCCGCCAATACGCAGCTCAGCGCATGTTTGGCGTCGATAAAATTCATCGCCTCGTTGTGGTTCAAAAACTCTGCCTGCACCTGGCCGCCCAGCCAACTGGGGTAAACCACCACCTGCCCGCTTGCCAGGGTATGGATAAACTCACCCCGGTACTCGACCCCGGTCGTCACGCATATATCGCTCATCATTGTCCTCGATCACTGTAATCTGCTTGGCCCAATCAATCCGTGAACCAACCGTGAAGTCTCACCACACGCCCACAACAAAAAGCAGGTAGTAAAACAGCCCGATAACAAACAAAACAAAAAAGAGAGCAAAGGCCATATCAATCAGCGCCTGTTTTCTCTTTTTCCACCTCATCACGCGCCATCCGTGAGGTCGGCATACTCTGGCTCGCACGTATCAGACACCGCCACCGGAGTGTCGCTTTTCCGGCGTCGACGTTTCCCGTCGCTCACCGACCCGCTCTGTTTCGCCTGCTCCCAGGCGCTATCAATCAATTTGCCCACATAGTCGGCCATCGGCGTAACTTCATCACCCCCGTTCAGGTTCTCAAGCGCCGTCAACACCTTCAATTTCTGGTAATCACTCGGGCGGATCGCAATCCGCTGCCATTCTTTCGCCATTCGCTTTGCTCCTCGGGTGCGTCTCTTGCTTTACTATTTACTAACTACATTCAATATTATAGTGTTGTTTATAATTTTGTCAACCCCCTTTTACATATTACTAAACACATTCAACGATTAAGCAGTCATAATGTCGAATATGGTTGACAACTTGTCAAGTTTCATCATCTGGTTACAATCCCAGATGAATCAAAAAAACATTACCCAGGCCGATGTTGCGCGAACTGGATATGTAACTACAGCCGCTGTTAGCAAACTGTTTACCTTGCAGGTCAAATCTGTCGGCGTCGATATGTGCAAAGCCATCGCCGCCGCCACCAATACCCCCCTTGAAACCGTCTACCGCAAAGCCGGCTTATTGCCGCCCCTCAACCTTACCGAAGAAGAACAACAGCACATCGCCGCCCTCACCGCCCAACTCAACCCCGAAATGCGCCAGACCGCCATCGGCCTGCTCGAACAACTCAACCGCCAGCAAGAAGCGCACCGCCCCGCCCCCCACAACAAAAATGTTCTCTGACCGCATCATCGCCCAACTCTACATACTCACCCTGCGTATATTGCTGGCCTGGCAAACCATATCCAACCGTCTGCGCGGCATCCTGCTGCCTGACCGTCGCGCCCCCATCCAATGGCACACCGTCGACGACCGCCGCGTCACCCCGCCCATCACACCCCGCCAAATTCTGCCCTACGCCACCGCAGCCCAAATGCTGGCCTTCATCCTGACCTTCGCTGCTCCCACGCCCGCCATACTCCAATACTTCACCGCCAACCTGCTCATCGTCGGCCTCGCCCTTCTACCCCTCACCCTCCGCCCGGCCCCCGCCCAATCGTAAGGGCAGGCCTTGTGCCCGCCCCCTCGCGCTCATACGTGTGAGAGAATGACCGCCCTAAAAAAACTCCGCCTCGCCTCCGGCATCCTGCTCATCGTCCCCCTGCTTATCCTGCTCATCAACCCCCAGGGCTACTGGCCGCGCGCCTCCACCACCGGCGAAATGCTCTTTGTAATCATCGGCATCCCCATCATCGTCGTCAATTACGTTGTCTGGCAATACCTCGAACCGTCATGAAATTTCTCTCCCTCGATGTCGAAACTGCAAACGCCGATATGGCAAGTATCTGCCAAATCGGCATTGTCGAGTTTGACGGCCAAACCGTCGCCAGCTCCTGGGGAACACTGGTCAACCCAGAAGATTATTTTGACCCCACAAACATCTATGTACACGGCATTACACCTGAAAGGGTGGTCGGCGCGCCAACATTCGACCAAATCCACCCCACCCTGCAAGCCCGCTTGCAAAATCATATTGTCGTTACCCACACTCCATTCGACCGTACCTCCCTGCGCCAGGCATGCAAAAAACACAACACACCGCTCCTCGAATGTAAGTGGATGGACTCCGCAACCGTCGTCCGCAACCACTGGCAGCAATTTTCCCAATCCGGCTTTGGCCTCGTAAACATTACATCCCATCTCGGCATCCAGTACCAGCCCCACGACGCCGTCGAAGATGCCCGCGCCGCAGGCCTCGTCCTGCTTGCTGCCATAAACGAATCCGGACTATCTCTCGAAGACTGGCACACCCGCGTTCAACCCCAACCAAGATACAGCCCAAAGGTAGCCATGAGTGGCAACCCGGAAGGCCCGTTGTATGGAGAAAACATTGTCTTTACTGGCGAGCTTTCCATCTCACGCATCGAAGCCGCCCAAATTGCTGCCGAAGCCGGATGCAACGTCCAGCCCGGCCTAACCCGTCAAACCACCCTGCTCGTCGTCGGAATTCAGGACCGCACCCGACTTGCAGCCGGACAAAACAAAAGCAGCAAACACCGCAAAGCCGAACAGCTCATTCAGCAAGGCCAGCCCATGCGCATCATCACCGAAAAAGACTTCTTCGATATGGTCGGCTTCGAGCCTGAAGATGACTATGGCGATGATGAAGATGGCGGCCTAGTCATTGAATTTGTCATAAGACCATGAAACTTTCTCGACCTATAACAACCCCCATCCGGGACTTTATAGACATGCAACACCGATGGCGCGCTGAAGACAAAGGCCTTATCTGGTGCTGGGAAAACGGCCGCCTGCTTGCCGAACAAGAACCTGCCCTTGCCCAGCGCGCCAAACAAGGTGAACTTATGCTCCTGGCCTGGCGCGGTGGTGTGCCAGCAGAATTCAAGGGCAAGAAGAAAACAGGCACGCTTGAATATCTTGCTTGCTGGCAAGGCCTCGCAGGCAAAGACCTGGCCATCGACACAGAGACCCCGTTCACACTAACATGCTCATCAACAGGGGCAAAAGTAACATTCTCGAAAGATGCTTAACAAGTGAACATCAACGTTGAAGGAAGCATAGAAACGGCCCTTGAATGGACAGGGAAATTACTTGATTGGCTACTCGTCCATATTGGGCCTGGCCCAATAGCAATCGCCGTTTTTGTACTTGGTGCCATTGTCGCGTTCGCTGCCTGGAGAAAATATCGATGAAACGAGACCTTCAACTAATAAGAAAATTGTTGCTTTTCATCGAAGACAAATCAAATGGTAGCGAGCCCATAAGGGGAAACATTCCGATTGAAGATTACACGGAACAGCAAATCCACTACCATCTAGGGTTGCTGACCAGTGCTGGTTTGATTAAAGCGATAGGTGCCAATCGGGGAGATATGGTTATATATTTACCCATTACTCTGACTTGGGACGGGCATGAGTTTTTGGATGCAGCTCGTAACGAAACTATTTGGAAAAAAACAATGTCAAAAATAGGGGAAGTTACTGAAAGCATCGCGATTCCCTTGCTGAAAGAATTATTGCTGTCAGAAATTCGCTCACGCCTATCGCCTTAAATCACAATGTCGTTGTTCAAATAACAAGGAGTAAAAAATGTCAATTTATATTCCAGCAAACTCAGAGCACATTCCACCACCGATGAGAAGTGATATTGAAGCAAAAGACTGTTTTTATTGTGGAAATCACTTATTTAATGACGAAGAACGAAGCACCGGTGGTGTGGTTTTTTGGATGGGAGATGATGGATTCCTTGTGCTACATCAGCCATGTGCTGAGGCCCTAGCCGTAAATTTGATACAAGATGCTCGCTCTTTAAATTCCGAAACAAAAGCGATAGCCAAAATGCGCCATCAGCCTGTTATAAAAAATATTGGGCATTGGTATATGAAAAAATAAATAAATCTTCGTGGTTGACAGAGCACGTGGATTGTTGGCGCAGAAAACAAAAAAAACAGATGTGCCTCGCTCTCCCAACATAGAACAAATAAACTATGTGTTCTAGCATGTAAGTCAGATTGCAAGAGGTCGGAGGTTCAAATCCTCTCGCCCCGACTGAATTTCAACCGCTGATCCTTTCTGGGTCGGCGGTTTCCCCATTAAGGGGACGGTGTGCATCATCTCGCCCCGACTGACTTTCAACGGCTGATCCTTTCTGGGTCGGCGGTTTCCCCATTAAGGGGGACGATGTGCATCCTCTCGCCCCGACAGACGAAACCGCTGAAAAGCGGTTTTTTGTTTGGGTCGGCGGCTCCCCATTCAGTGAAAGCGGCGCAATCTGGTAAAATCCCTCTACGATGAAAAAATGGCAACTCTGGCTCGGGGTGCTGATTAGCGCCCTGTTTCTCTGGCTCGCCCTGCGTGGATTACACCTGGGCGATTTTTGGTCGGTGGTGGCGGCGGCCAATTATTGGTGGATTCTGCCCGGCGTGGCGGTTTACTTTGTCGGCGTGTGGGCGCGGGCCTGGCGCTGGCATTACCTGCTTGGGCCGATCAAGAAAATCCCGACAGCCAGGATGTTCCCGATTACGACCATTGGCTACATGGGCAACAACATTTACCCGGCCCGCGCGGGGGAGGTGCTGCGGGCGGTCATCCTGAAGCGCAAGGAAGGCGTACCTGTTTCAGCATCGCTGGCGACCATTATCGTCGAGCGCATTTTCGACGGGGTAGTCATGCTGGCCTTTATCTTCGTCAACCTGCCCGAACTGGCAAAACTGACCAGTTCCTCCGGTTTTATCGGCAATATCCAGCAGGTAGCGATTTACGGTACGGCGGCCTTTGTCGGGGCGCTGATTGTTTTTCTGCTGGCGGCCATGTTCCCAACAACAACAGAAAAAATCGCTACCTGGATGATTCTGCGCCTGGTTCCGGAAACCGTCCTGCGCCCTGCAGCCTTGTGGAAAGTTATGCAGTCGGTCGCACTGCGCCTTGTTTTTGGCAGGGGCGGCAAACAGATTGATGAATTTTCAAGGCAACCAGAACATGAAATCAATCTGCGTGAAAAACTGCTTGGCATAACAGGCAAATTCCTCGACGGGCTGGCCTCGCTGCGTTCACCCTTCAATGTGCTGATGGTTTTCCTGACCTCGGTGGTCATCTGGCTGCTTGAAACGGCCAAATACTGGTTCGTGATGCACGCCTTCAACTTTGAAGTCTCGTTCTTCGCCCTGATGTTGATGAACGGCATCGTCAACCTGGCGACGACCATCCCCTCGGCCCCCGGCTACATCGGCACGTTCGACGCGCCTGGCATCGCCGTACTGACCGCCTACGGCGTCGACCAGGCCATGGCCGCCGGGTACACGCTCGTCCTGCACGTCGCCCTGTGGCTGCCCATCACCGTGCTGGGGGCCTGGTTCCTGGCTCGCGAGGGCATCAAATGGGACGACTCGCTGCGGGCCGAAACGGAAAAATTTTGATTTTGGAAATAGGACGGGTTATACTATTTGAAAAGGTGTTCCTTTATTTGTAAGCGTTCAAAGGTTGAAAACCATGCCAGCGACAAACGCGGACGCCGCCCCAAAACTCAGGGTGCTTATCGCCGATGATTTTCAGGAAACGCGCCGCAGCGTGCGCCTGATGCTGTCGATGAATCCGCGGGTTGTGGTGGTGGCGATTGCCAAAAACGGGCGCGAAGCGGTCGAGCTGACCAGCGAACACCACCCCGATATTGTCGTGCTCGACATCAACATGCCCGAAATGAATGGGCTGGATGCGTTCAAACAAATCAGCGAAATTTACCCTGATATCGGCTGCATCATCATCTCGGCCCAAAGGGAACTGCTAACCCTCAACAAAGCCATCGCCCTGGGCGTGCAGGAATACCTGGGCAAGCCCTTTACCATCGAGGAATTGAACGAGGCGATTAACCGGGTGGGGGAACAACTGCGCGAGAAACGCCCCAGCCTCGAGAATGCCAGACGCCTGCACCGACAAAGCGAGGCTTCGCTCGAAAAACTGGCCGGGGAATATGCCGCCTCGAAACGCACCGACGATAAGGCCTTGGAGGTTTTCGAGCAGCTGGCCGAAAACCCCGAATGCGAACTGCGCTGGCTGCGCACCCTGGCGATGCTCTACATCATCCGCCAGGAGTGGGGCAAACTGAAGAAACTGGCGGAACGATTGGAAAGGTAGGGGCGACCCGATGGGTCACCCCTACGAATGAGGAAACCTATGAAAATTGCAATCATCGGAGCGGGATATGGCGGCATGGCCGCGGCCTGGGACTTACGCAAGGCCGGCCACGAGGTCGTCATCTACGAATCCGCCGATTATGTCGGCGGGCTGGCGAGCGGCTTCAAGGAACCGGGCTGGGACTGGTCGGTGGAGAAGTTCTACCATCATTGGTTCGCCAGCGATGCACACATGCTCGGCCTGATTAAGGAACTTGGGCTGGAGGACAAAGTGCTCTTCCCGCGCCCGCTGACGGTCATGTACCACGAGGGCAAATTCTACCCCTTCGACTCCATCATCAACGCTTTGCTATTCCCCGGCCTGGGCTGGGGGATTAACAAAATCCGCTTTGGGCTGGTGGGCCTGTTCCTGCGCCTGACCACAAACTGGCGCGCGCTCGAAAAAACGACCGTCGAAGCCTGGATGCGCAAATGGGCCGGGGAAAAGGTCTACAAACTAATGTGGGAGCCGCTCCTGGTCGGCAAATTCGGCGAGCGCTACTCGAAGCAGGTCAACATGGCCTGGATGTGGGCCAGAATCCACGCCCGCACGACCCGCCTGGGGACTTTTGAAGGCGGATTTCAGGCTTTTGCCGACCAGTTCGCCGAAAAACTGCGCGCGGAAGGGGTCGAGATTCGGCTCGGAACGCCGGTGACGCACATTCAACGGGATTCAACTTCCGGGTTGCTCGAACTGGCGACGCCCGAAGGCATGGAAAAGGCCGAACAAGCGCTGGTGACGCTCTCGCCGGGAGTCGCCGCCAAAATGGTCCCGTCGCTTCCCAGGGAATATCTCGAAGGCCTGCTGAGATTAAAGTCGATGGGCGCGGTGGTGATGACGCTGGCGCTGACTGAGCGGCTTTCGGAGCAGGGCTATTACTGGTACAACATCCCCAAGAGCGCGGGCTTCCCGTTTTTGGCGGTGGTCGAGCACACCAATTTTGTCGCGCCCGAGAATTTCGGCGGCGACCATATCGTTTATGTCGGCGATTACCTGGAGCCGGACCACGAGTATTTCAGGCTGACGCAGGATGAACTGCTCGAGCGCTTTTTGCCGAGCCTGCAAAAGTTGAACCCGCGCTTCGAGCGCGGCTGGGTCAAGAAGGCCTGGCTGTGGCGGACGGCCTATGCCCAGCCGGTGCCGCTGGTCAACCATTCGCAGAACATCCCGGCGATTGCGACGCCGGTCGAGGGCCTGTACTTCGCTTCGATGAGCCAGGTCTACCCCTGGGATCGCGGCACGAATTTCGCGGTCGAGATTGGCCGCAAGGCAGCGAAAATCATGTTGGAAGGTTGAAGGTTGAAGGTTGAAAGTTGAACGCCCTTTCCCGGGTTGGGAGAGGGCGTTTTATTTAAGTTTTTTTATTAACCTAAATATTTGATCTAGCAAGGCAAGGAAAATGCTCGAAAATGCGGCAGAATCCCCCGCATCCAATGTCTGTGTGTACGCTTCGGTGGGCAACTTGCTGGCATTAAGTGACTACTGCATGGAGCAATATCAACCATTGAAGGTGCTATCAGGAAAAAACCCTGTCTCCTTGAGTAGTCGCTGTAATGTTGTGTGATCAAGTTGCGTATCTTTTTTGTTATTTCTCCGCATGTTTGAATAGTATTTATGCATGAATATGATGACGCTCCGATATTTGGCAAGGCTAGCGATATAGTTTCTATCAAGATTCATAATCTCGCTCGCATAAAGGTCGTCAATATTGCTTAGCAAGATAGACATCATTTCTTCAAACTTGACTCCATTATCGATTTTATATTTTTTACATATACGTCGTTTATCAGTATTCGATAATCCATAGTACATCCAAGTCAAATGAGATCCCAAACTCCACAATAAATTGCCATAATCATAGTAGTTGTTTTGCTTGAAGAATTGTTTCTCTTCAGGTGTCAAAGTAAAACGTTTATCAAGAACTAAGCCAAAATCAGTCAAATATGCTTGTTTGCCATCTGTAAGTATATTGAAAAAATCGGTGTCAAGATGAATGATTCCATTGTTTCTTAGAAAAGAAATTGTTGCTTGCGTGTCAGCAATGATCATCGGTATTTTCTTTGGGTTTTCAAGTAACCAAGTTCCCACTGTATAAGGTATATACTCTAAAAATAGGACGAGTTCATACTTCGCATTTGCTCGATCTAATATATATCTTCCGATATTTGGGTGATTACCCCAATATTCCATATAACTAGTGCAATATCAAGAGACATTTTCGGATATAGTCAAAAGCGGCAAAATTGGATTATCGAAAACGGCTGAGACTCGTCGAACCACTTCTGTTGCTGTAAGTTTTTTGTCTGGCTCAACAATTTTACG
>Ga0208244_100228_pt1 | contig 67515 bp, 62 predicted proteins | sample SubbioCR12Aug_5A_FD_184828 | JGI IMG/M metagenome (GOLD analysis project Ga0208244, IMG submission 184828) | Serpentinite rock and fluid subsurface biosphere microbial communities from McLaughlin Reserve, California, USA - CR12Aug_5A (SPAdes) | ecosystem: Environmental > Terrestrial > Deep... | reverse complement strand
TGGCCAAAAATCCGCGAGCGTGTGCGCACCCGCGACGGCTTCCGCTGCCAGGTTTGCGGACGGCCTGAAAGCGGCCCTTCGACTGCGCTCAGGACAGGCCGCCAGCACGACGTGCATCACAAGACCCCTTTCCGCTTTTTCATGCGTCGCGCCGAAGACCCCCAAAAAGCCCGCGCCGTCGCCAACAACTTTGCCAACCTGACGACGCTCTGCCACGAATGCCACAAGAAGGCCGAAGCCAACGTCCGCGTGCGCAGCGGATTGGCCGGACTGGGCTATGTACTTGCCAGCCTGGCGCCGCTCTTCCTGATGTGCGACTCCGAAGACCTTGGCCTGCACATCGAGCCGGAGGCTTTTGCGGTCAACGGCCTGCCCTCGCTGGTGCTTTACGACCAGGTCCCGGCCGGGATTGGGTTCAGCGAGCGCCTGTTCGAACTGCACGCTGAACTGCTGGCGCGTGGGCTGGAGCATGTCCAGTCCTGCCCGTGCGAAGACGGCTGCCCCTCCTGCGTCGGCCCCGGCGGCGAAAACGGTCTGGGCGGCAAGGCTGAAACCCTGGCGTTGTTGCGGCAGTTGGTGGGGTAAAATTCTCTTATGTCCCCCTCCCTGGCCGATAAACTCAAATCGTTGGGCGTCAAGGTTGGCGCTGAAGGTATCCGGCCGCAGGTCGAGATTCCACGCAAGGGCGCGCGCCAGCCTCTTGAAGGCGCGCTCGGCGGACGCTGGATAGAGTCCCGGCGCGGCCCGGTCTTTGTGGTCGAGAAAACCTATCCGCTCGACTATGCTCACGGCGACCTGCCCATCCGCCTGTCTGCGCCGCTGGGCGGAATCGCCGGATGGACGGGCGACTCGCGCATGGCCGGGCTGGCTCCCGAACAACTGGCCTTCCTCGACACCGAAACCAGCGGTCTTTCGGGCGGCACCGGCACGTATGCCTTTATGGTCGGCGTGGCGCGTTACATCGGCGAGAATTTACACCTGGCGATGTTCTTCATGCCCGCGCCGGAGGAAGAAGCGGCCCTGCTTGAAGCCCTGGCCGATTTCCTGGCTCCCTGCGCGGCGCTGGTGACCTTCAACGGCAAATCTTTCGATGCGCCCCTGCTCAAGACCCGTTACAGTTTGCACAGCATCCCCTGCCCCTTCGACGATTTTGCCCACATCGACCTGCTGCCGCTGGCCCGCCGCCTGTGGCGTGACCGCCTGCCTTCGCGCGCCCTGAAAGCCCTCGAGGTGGATATCCTGAATGCCCCGCGCGGCGACGAGGAAGTGCCGGGCTACGAAATCCCCTATCTATACTTCGACTACCTGCGCAGCGGCGACCCATCCCCGCTCAAGGGCGTTTTCTACCACAATGCCCTTGACGTGGTCTCGATGGCCGCCCTGCTCAACCACACCGCCGGGCTGCTGGATGACCCCCATGAGGCCGAATTGCACGGGCTGGATATTTTTGCGCTGGCCCGCCTGTTCGAGGATTTGAAGAAGTGGGACGACGCTGCGCGCCTGTACGAACGCGCCCTTCAATCCGAACTACCCGAAGCCGGTTTCGCCGAAGCGACCCGCCGTTATGCCAGCCTCCAGCGCCGCCGCGGCGACCTGGCGACCGCCGTCAAAGTGTGGGAACGCGCCGCCGGGGAGGGACACATCTACGCCCATGTCGAACTGGCCAAGCACGCCGAACACCGCCAGCGCGACATCCTGCTGGCCCTGCGCTGGACTGCGACCGCCCTAGAACTGGCGGATGCCCCCGGCCTGCCGGGATACGTCCGCGCCCACTGGTTGACCGACCTCGAGCACCGCCGGGCACGCCTGGAAGGAAAAAGAAATGAAAACTAAATTTACCTTGTTGATTTTGGTCTTGATATTTCAGGCTGCCTGCACTTCCATACCCCTGTCCCGCCTGTTTCCGCCAACCGAGACGGTTGCCCCGACTTTGACACCCGCCCCGGCTACGCCGACCCTGCCCTCGCCACCGGATGCGCCCCAGACCCCGACCGAAACGCCGGCTCTTGACGAGGCCGGGAACCTGCGCCTGTTCCAGCAGGTCACGCTGACGGGGGAACCCTACAGCGAAAGCGGGGACTCGCCCGTTTACACACTCGAAACCAATAAGCCTGTGCTCGAAGGCTCCGACGACCCGCGCGCCCTCGAATTCAACCGCCTGGCTGCGGAAATGGTCGACGAAATGGTAGCCAGTTTCAAGTCCGGGTTCGAGTACCTGGCTGAGTCGCCCGTTTCGGCGGGTAGTTTCTTCCAGGTCACGTTTACCCAACTTGCGCCTCCCGGCGACATCCTGAGCATCCAGTTTGGCGTGGACGGTTACGCCGACGGCGCGGCGCATCCGTATCATTGGACCAAAACCCTGAACTACGACCTCGAAAGCGGACAGGTTCTCAGCCTCGACGCGCTCTTCCTGCCCGGCACGGATTACCTGATCCTGATAGCGGACTACTGCAAGGCCGAACTTGCCACACGTGACATCGGCTTCGAACTCGGTTTCAGTGGCGGCGCTGACCCGCTGCCCGAAAACTACCTGAACTGGAACCTGACCTACGAAGGCCTGCTGATTACCTTTGACGAATATCAGGTGGCCCCCTACGCCGCCGGGAAGCAGCAGGTGCTCGTGCCTTATGATGTGCTGGGTGCGGTCATCGCGCCGGACTCGAAAATAATCCCTTGAAAATGGGCCGGAATAAAAAGAACCCCTCGCCTTTGGGGCGAGGGGCGTAAAAGTCGTATTGGTGTTGCGCCGAATTAGGGGCGGTCGGCGCGAGGCTTGGCGATGTTGACTTTCAGTTCTTTTTCGGCCAGGGTATAGGCATGAAACATGCCAACGGCCTTGTCGGCCTCAGCGGACGAGGCCATGGTGACGAAGGCAAAACCCTTCGACTGGCCGCTGTCGCGGTCTTTGATGAGTTCCACTTCCGAGACGCTCCCGGCTTGAGTGAACAGGGTGTTGATTTCGTCCTGGGTGGTCGACTTTGCCAGGTTGCCTACATAGATTCTTGAGTCCATTTTTTACTGCTTTCTCCGGCACGGCCGGAAACAAAATGACCGCCTACCCCTAAAAGGGTCAGCGGCCAAGGTACGACTGGGATCCAGTTATTCAATTACATAATCACTATAACACACATTCTGTCTGTAGACGGGGCAGTTTGTGGTTGGGCAGACTCTTGGCGGCTCGAAAAATATACTTTCGGCTCCCTGATAATTACCCAAAATGTGGGGCCTGACCACGCAAATTCCCAAAAAACCACACTTTCTACGCTTTTTTCAAGCCAATACTGGTATATAATTAATGTTGGCTGGCTTTGGTGTCAATCGTTTTTTACCAGAGAGGAGTATTTTATGGCGAACAAAGAGCAAGGCAAAAACAAAGACAAAGATAAAATGAAGAAAAAGAAGGAAAAAGACAAGAAGAAGTAGCCTTTCTTTTCCAACAAAAATGCGCCGCGTTTGCTTAGCGGCGCATTTCTTAATTATTGATCCGGTTTTACTTGACGCTGACCAGTTCGACGTCGAAAACCAGGGTGGCGTTGGGCGGGATGACGCCGCCTGCGCCGCGTTCACCGTAGCCCAGGTGGGGCGGGATGGTGAGCGTGGCCTTGCCGCCGACCTTCATCAGCGCAATACCCTCGTCCCAGCCCTTGATGACGCGCCCTGCGCCGAGCGGGAAGCTAATCGGTTCGCCGCGCGAGTATGAACTGTCGAAGACGGTCCCGTCGGTCAACTGACCGGTGTAATGCACGCTGACGGTTTTGCCGGCCACGGCCTGTTCGCCTGCCCCGGCTTCGATTTCGGTGTATTCCAATCCGCTGTCTGTTTTCATAAAAAGGTCTCCTTGCGGGCTGTTATATCACAGGCTGCGGCCTCGGTGCAATAAAAAACTGCCCCCACCGGGAACTTCTGGTGAGGGCAGTTGGCTGATTAAGCAGGTTTTTTGGTTGGCAGCTTGCTCTTTTGCTGTTCTTTTTTCTTCTGCTCATTCTGCTTTTTTTGCTTGTCAGCCTTGTTTTTCTCTTTCTTGCCGCCTTTGTCGCCCATAGCACATCTCCTTTTGTGTGTATTGTCTGGCTGCATGGGGAAGGCCGCCAGGCATTGCTGTGGATGAAATAATTATAGCCCGACTTTCCAACTCTTCAAGAGGGGAAATAGGGCTATTTTTTGGCTCGTAGAAAGCCAGATTGGTTATTCCCTTGCTTGCTATTGGGCCAGACCGTTTGTAATGCGCCAAAAATCACATTTCCCACCTCAAACTGATTGACTTGTCTACCCCTTTCTGCTAAACTATAAGTTGTCAGACAACTTTCGCCTCCGGCGTAGGGCAGAAAAAATGAGCACACTTCTTGTAAAGAACGCAACCATTGTCACCATGGACGACCACCAGCGGGAAATTCCCGACGGTGGTCTTTTTGTCCGTGACGGATTTATCGAACAGGTAGGGCAAGTTGCCAACTTGCCTCACCAGGCCGACGAAATCCTCGACCTCTCTGGCCATGTCGTCCTGCCTGGCCTGGTTAACACCCATCATCACTTTTACCAGACCCTGACCCGCAACATCCCCGCCGCGCAGGATGCCAATCTCTTTAATTGGCTCAAAACCCTTTACCCTATTTGGGCGCGCCTGACCCCCGAAGATATTTTCACCTCCGCCCAAACTGCCCTGGCCGAACTGGCCCTCTCCGGCTGTACCACCGCCTCAGACCACCTGTATCTCTTCCCCAACGGCTCCAAATTGGATGATGAAATCGAAGCGGGACTTTCGCTGGGAGTCCGACTCCACGCCTCGCGCGGTTCCATGTCCCTGGGCGAATCCCAGGGCGGACTGCCCCCAGACTCGGTTACCGATAAAGAAGACGTTATCCTGGCGGATAGTGAGCGCTTAATTCAGCGCTACCATGATCCCAGGCCGGGTTCGATGACCCAAATCGTGCTTGCGCCCTGCTCGCCCTTCAGCGTCACCGGCCAACTGATGAAAGATTCGGCCGTGCTGGCGCGCCAATACGGTGTTCACCTGCACACCCACCTGGCCGAAACCGAAGACGAAGAGCAATTCTGCCTCGAAAAATTCGGTTACCGCCCGGTCGGCTATATGGAATCGGTCGATTGGGTCGGCGGCGATGTCTGGTTCGCACACTCGGTCTATGTCAACGCGGATGAAATCGGCGTCTACGCCAAACACAACTGCGGTGTGGCCCACTGTCCCACCTCCAACATGCGCCTGGCCTCCGGCATCGCCCCGATTAAGGAATTTCTTGCCGCTGGCGTCAACGTCGGCCTGGGCGTGGACGGTTCCGCCTCCAACGACGGCTCACACCTGCTGGCTGAAGTCCGCCAGGCGATGCTGCTGGCGCGTGTCAAGGAAGGCATTACCGGCTATTCCCGTTCTGATGACCCCTCCCGTAAATTAATGACCGCCCGCGAAGCCCTGCGCCTCGGCACGCACGGCGGTGCAGCGGTGCTGGGTCGCACGGATATTGGCAGCCTCGAAGTAGGCAAATGCGCCGACTTCTTCGTCATCAACTTGAACAGCCTCGAACTGGCGGGCGGCGCAATCCACGACCCGGTGGCCGCCGTTGTCTTTTGTCAGCCGCGCCGGGTCGACTATACCGTTGTCGGTGGAAAATTTGTCGTGCGCGAAGGCCGCTTGGTCACAGTTGATGAGCGCGAACTGGCCGAAAGGCATAACAAAGCCGCTCGGCGATTGGTAAATGGGTAGACAGGTATGAGTGAAAAACATTCGATGTCCAGAGAAGAAATTGCAGAGTTGGTGCGCTCGATTCCATCCCCAGACAAAGAACTGCATGAGCATCTGGCAACGCTATCACCAAATCAGCGAATTATCTACATGATAAAGTTATCGGATCAAAAACGTCTCGAGACCAATGAACTGATGCGAGAACAATATCCAGGGATAAGCGAGGCGCGTCTTAATCTAATCGTTCTCGAACATTTATCGGGAGATAAACTCCCCGATAAAGTTTGGGAACTCGTTGAGTAGTTTTGTCTGTGACATTAAGATTATCCTACCTTCGGCATTTAACCTTAAACTTTCAACGTTAAACCCTTAAACTGGAGTAATCATGCTATCCCAAACCCTCGTCCATGTAGCCATGGGCCGCAAGCCCGCTGATTTGGTCGTCAAAAACGGCCAGTGGGTCTGCGTCCAGACTGCGGAAATCATCCCGAATACTGATATTGCCATTGTCGAAGGCCGCATCGCCTATGTCGGCGAGCAGGCCGACCATGCCATCGGCCCCAAGACACAGGTGATTGACGCGAACGGTGCGTATCTCGTCCCCGGCCTGCTGGATGGGCACATGCACGTCGAAAGCGGCATGATTACGGTGACCGAATTTGTGCGCGCTGTCGCCCCGCGCGGGACGACCGGCATGTTCATCGACCCGCACGAAATTGCCAACGTCTTCGGGTTGAAGGGCGTCAAATTAATGGTGGACGAGGCTGCGGGTCAGCGGATTCACGTTTGGGTGCAGGTTCCCTCCTGCGTGCCATCTGCCCCCGGCATGGAAACGCCCGGCGCGTCCATCAGCCCCGCTGACGTGGCCGAAGCCATGACCTGGCCCGGAATCATCGGCCTGGGCGAGATGATGAACTTCCCCGGCGTGGTCGCCTCCGACGAGAAGATGCACGCCGAAATGCACGCCACCCGCCACGCCGGAAAAACCATCGGCGGCCACTACCCAACCCCCGACCTGGGCCTTGATTTTCACGGCTACGTCGCCGGCGGCCCGGAAGACGACCACGAAGGCACGCGCCTTGAAGATGCCATCGCCCGCGCTCGCCAGGGAATGAAGCCCATGCTGCGCTACGGCTCGGCCTGGCACGATGTAGCGACCCAGGCCAAAGCCATCACCGAAGGCAGACTCGACCCGCGCCGCTTCATCCTTTGCACCGACGACAGCCATGCCGCCACCCTGGCCTTCGACGGCCACATGGACCGTGTCATCCGCCACGCCATCAGCGAGGGCCTGCCGCCCATGACCGCCATCCAGATGGCGACCCTCAACACCGCCGAGCATTTCGGCCTCAGCCGAGAAATTGGCCTGATTGCGCCGGGGCGCTGGGGAGACATCCTGCTTGTAGACGACCTGAACGATTTCCATCCGCGCCTGGTTATCGCCAAAGGCCAACCGATTGCCGAGAACGGGATTTTAAATATTCAACTTCCAACCTATGCTTACCCGGCCTGGGTCAAGAAAAGCGTCAAAATCGGCAAAAAAATGAGCGCTGAAGATTTTATTTTGCGCGTAGCCAGAAAAAGCCAAACCGTGACAGCCAACGTCATCGGCGTCATCGAGAATCAAGCCCCCACCCGCCACCTGAAACTCGAAATCCCGGTTGAAAGCGGCGAAATCCATTCATCACTCCGCATTCCGAATTCTGAATTTGAATTTGCAAAACTCGCCCTGCTCGACCGTCATCACGGCTCCGGCAAAATCGAGATGGGCCTGGTGAGCGGATTTGGTTTCACCGAAAAATGCGCCATCGCCTCCACCGTTGCCCATGACAGCCACCATTTGCTTGTCACCGGCACAGACGATGCCTGCATGGCCGTCGCCGTCAACCGCCTGGTCGAAATCGGCGGGGGGCAGGTGGTCGTCAAGGACGGCCAAATCATCGGCGAAGTGCCCCTGCCGATTGCCGGGCTGATGTCCGATAAGCGCGCCGAAGTCGTTGCCGAAAAGGCCGAAACCGTATTAGCGGCCTTCCGCACCTGCGGCTGCACCCTCAACAACCCCAACATGCAACTTTCCCTGCTGGCCCTGGTCGTCATCCCTGAACTGCGCATTTCGGATAAGGGGCTGGTGGACGTAACCAAATTTGAATTTGTTCCACTCATCAACTGAACACTGACGACCGAATACTGCCCACTGAAACCCGAAAGACTGGAGTCCTCATGCCCCACTTCCCCTTCCAACGCCTGCAAGCCGACCTGGCAGAACTGATTGCCAAATCGGAACCCGGCACGCGCCTGCCCTCCGAGCCAGACCTGGCCGCAGAGCTGGGCGTCAGCCGCGCCACCCTGCGCGAAGCCATGCGCACTTTTGAGACCCAGGGCCTCGTCCGCCGCCGCCAGGGGGCCGGGACCTTTGTGGTCGGCCAGCCGCCCGTCATCGAAGGCGGACTGGAAGTCCTTGAAAGTATGCTCACCCTGGCCCGCCGCACCAACCTGAACGTCGGTCCCGGTCCCGCGCTGGTCGAACTGCTCCAAGCGGATGATGAATCTGCCAGTGCTCTGGATGTCCCGGTCGGGACCCGGCTGATACGCGTATCCCGCACCATGCTGACCGATACGCGTCCGGTTGCCTACCTGGTGGATTTGTTGCCCGAAGAGGTCTTGCGCCCGGACGAATTGTCTAGCAAATTCAGCGGTTCGGTACTCGACTACCTGCTCCAGCGCGGCGACCCGCTTACCGTCAGTCGCACCGAAATCACCGCCTCGAACGCCGTTGCCGATGTCGCAAAAATGCTCGAAATCCAGCGCGGCGATGTACTCTTGCAGTTTACTGCCAAACTCATCTCCGCCAGCGGAAAAGTGGTCGATTACTCGCATAGTTATTTCGTGCCGGGCTATTTCAAATTTCACATCGTCCGCAAAGTCGGCGGGATATAACTAAAGCAGAATGTAGAATGCGGAGTGCAGAATTCTATTCCGCATTTTGCATTCTGAATTCTTCATTTTGAATTCCCCTCAGGAGACTTATGACCAAGATACCCGAAATTCAATCCCTCGTCACCCGGCATCGTGGAGACATCATCCAGTTCATGCGCGACATCTGCGCCATTCCCTCGATGGATTCCCAACTCAAAGATGTTGGTGAACGCATCGCTGCCGAAATGACCAAACTCGGCTACGACGAAGTCCGTTTCGACAAGATGGGCAACATTATGGGCCGTATTGGCAACGGGCCGCGCGTCATTGTCTACGACTCACACATCGACACCGTCGGCATCGGCGACCCCTCGGCCTGGGCGTGGGACCCGTTTGTCGGCAAAGTCGAAGATGGCATTTTTTACGCCCGCGGTGCATGTGATGAAAAAGGTTCGACCCCCGGCATGGTTTACGGCCTGGCCTTTGCCCGCGACCTGGGCCTGCTCGACGGCTGGACGGCCTGGTACTTCGGCAACATGGAAGAATGGTGCGATGGTATTGCCCCCAACACCTTTGTCGAAGTCGACCCCGGCATCCGGCCTGATTTCGTCGTCATTGGCGAACCGACCAAGATGAACGTTTATCGCGGGCACAAAGGCCGCCTGGAGATGAAAGTCACCGCAAAGGGCAAGAGCGCCCACGCCGCGTCCAACCACCTGGGCGACAATGCTGTTTATAAACTGCTGCCAATTATTGCCGGAATCCGCGATCTGGAACCCAAACTTGGTGACCATCCTTTTCTCGGCCACGGCAAAATCACCGTCAGCGACATGCACGTCAAAACCCCCAGCATCAATGCCGTTCCCGATGAAGCCACCATCTTCATTGACCGGCGCATGACCTTTGGCGAGACCAAGGAAGAAGTCAAGAAACAGGTCGAAGACCTGATTCCGGCTGAGTTCAAAGGCTCAGTCAAGGTCGAAGAACTTTTCTACGATGAGCCATCTTATACTGGCTTTGTATTCCCGGTCGATAAATACTTCCCGGCCTGGGCTTATGAAGAAAACCACCCGCTGGTCGAAGCCGGACAAAAAGCCCGCACCCTGATCGGCCTGCCCGAAGCCCCCAGCGGCAAGTGGAATTTCTCGACCAATGGCATCTACTGGGCGGGTAAAGCCGGCATCCCCGCCATCGGCTTTGGCCCCGGCGACGAAGAAACCGCCCACACCACCGAAGACAGTGTCCCGTTGGATGACATGGTCAAGGCGACCGAGTTTTATGCCATCCTGCCGAGCCTCATCCCATGATTTTCCGTAGGGGCGATGTATTGCATCGCCCCTCTACCCTGATACTATGAAAACCCTCGAAATCCGCCGCCATTCCCTGCGTAACCTCGCCCAGCCCGACCTGTCCGAAGAGGGCCTGGCCCTGGCCAACCTGGTCGGTCTCGAAATGGGCCGGTTCGACCGCGTCCTCGCCAGCCCCTTGCCGCGCGCCATCCAGACCGCCGAGGCGATGGGCTACCCGGTCGATGAAACCGTCGAACTGCTGGCGACAACCGGGGATTCTGTCGATTTGGAATGTCCCTGGCCCGCCAGTTTTGCCGAGTATGCCGCCGCATCCCGCCAAAATGGCCCAACGACGCGCTACACCCAACGCCTCGCTGATTTCTACGTTAAATTGGTCGAATCCCTGCCCGAGGGTGGGGCTGCGCTGGCGGTCAATCACGGCGGCGTGGTCGAACTCAGCGCCGTAGCCTGCTTCCCCTCTGCCGATTTTGCCGCCCTGGGCGATTACATCGACTATTGCGAAGGCGTCCGCCTGACCTGGGAAGACGGTCAGTTTATTGATTTGCAAGTTTTACGTGTGTGACTCGCTCACACCTGAGACTTGACACCTGAAACCTGACACCTAAAGGAGTATTTCAATATGCAAACCAACTTCCGTGGCCGAGACTTTATCGGCGACCTCGACTTTACCAAGGAAGAAGTCGAAACTGTTCTCGAAGTCGCCTGGGACCTCAAGCGCAAACGCGCCCTGGGCGAACCGCACCCCTACCTGCGCGACAAGGTACTGGCGATGCTGTTCTTCTTCTCGTCCACCCGCACCCGCGGCTCGTTCGAAGCGGGCATGGCCCAGCTCGGCGGGCACGGCGCTTTCATCGACAGTAATACCACCCAAATTTCGCATGGCGACACCCCGGTCGAAATCGGCGAAATCTTTGGCCGCTACTTCGACGGAATCGCGATCCGCCACTGCGACTATGGCGATGGCAACGATTACCTGAACGCGGTTGCCAAATCCAGTCGCACCCCGGTGTTGAATATGCAATGCGATGTTTACCACCCCTTCCAGTGCCTGGCCGACCTGATGACCATCATGGAGAAGAAGGGCCGCGACCTGCGCAAGAAGAAGATTGTCGTCTCCTGGGCTTATGCCGCTTCCTATCTCAAGCCGATTTCGGTTCCCCAATCCCTGATTCTGCAAATGCCGCGCTTCGGCATGGACGTGACCCTGGCCTACCCGCCCGAATTCCCGCTCATGCCCGATATCGTTGCCCAGGCCCAGGAAGAAGCCCGCAAAGCCGGCACCGCCTTCGAGATTATCGACAGCAAAGACGGCATGACCGAAGCCTGCAAGGATGCCGACGTCATTTATGCCAAATCCTGGGGGCCGCTCCTGACCACCACCGACAAGGCTGAGGGTAAAAAACTCCAGGACATGTACCAGGACTGGATTATGGACGACGCCAAACTCAAGGTTGCCAAAGAAGGCGCAATCTACATGCACCCGCTGCCTGCCGACCGTGACATCGAAGTTACCTCCAGTGTGCTCGACGGCCCGCAGTCGGTTGTCTTCGATGAAGCCGAAAACCGCCTGCATGCCCAGAAAGCCGTCATGGCCTTGACGATGAGCTAGGCTGGTATCCCGACATAAGAAGAGCAGCCTCTGTTTGGGAGACTGCTCTTTTGCTTTAATTTGGTTGTGGCCTGTCATTTCGAAGGTGCGTAGCGCCTGAGAAATCTTGTGCCTGGCGAAAAGGATTTCTCGCCGCCACGCGGCTCGAAATGACAAAAAACGGTACTATAACGCCGGCAAACTCGCCGCAGCAATCGACTGGCCCACCCGGCGGCTTTTCTCGTCCGGCAACTGCACATGAATTTGTTTGGCAATTTCGGGAAATTCTGCTTCAAGTACTTTGTGCGCGCCCTCCAGCAGCATGTCGCCGCCGCGCCCGGAGGTGCAGCGTCCCAAAATCAGCACGTGCTTGATGTCGTAAAACTCGGCGTAATGCGCCAGGGCATAACCCAGGTAAATGCCCATGCTCTCCCAAATCTTGAGCGCGCCTTCGTGACCGGCTTCCAGTTTTTGCTGGACAAACTTCAGTTTTTCGGCGTCTGTAATCCCGTCGGGAATTTCGATGCCCGCGCGTGGGGCCAGGCGGAAGACGCACTGCTGTGAGAAATACTGCGACCCGACGCCGATATCGCCTGACCACTCGTCAGCAGCGGCGGATGGGTTGTAGTCCACCGGGGCAAAGGCCAGTTCGCTCAGCCAGTTCTGGATGTGCCCGTTCATATCCACATAACCGACCGCTTCGCTCGAACCGAGCGCGATACCCAAAATGCCGGTATCCTCCAGCGACATCGACCCGGCCAGGGCAGTCACATCGCCGTCGTTGATGATTTCCAGGGGAACGCCCAACTCATCGCGAATGCGCAGGAACATGCCCCGAATCTCGCCGTAGCGCTCTGCCGGGATGTTGCGAAACAGCGATGCCACCATCGGGCGGTTGTCGATGTAGATGCCCGCCGAAGACCCGCCGATGGCGTCGACGCGCGGCATTTTCTCTGCGGCGGTCTTCAGTGCGGCCATGACTTCGTTATAGTGATAGCTTGGGTCGCTGTGTTTGCGCGGCTCCCAGATGACTTCCTCGCTGTAAATCGCCTCGCCGTCCACCACCGCGCTGACCTTGCGGTCAGACGCGCCCAGGTCGAAGCCGATGCGGCAGCCGTTCAGGTGGCGCCCAAGGGCCTTGCCGCCCTCTTTCGCGGTCGGAACTTCTCCCGGCTGGCACGAAAACACCGTGAATTTCCGCTCATAAACCTTATCACCCATGAACTCATAATCGAACTTGCGTTCGCCATCCGGCGCATACAATTTTTGCAGGTGCTCAGCAATGCTTTTTGGCCCGTCGACGTAGACCTTGAACCCGCCCTTGGCCCACAGCATAAACTTGACCAGCCGTTCTGCGTAATACAGGTTCTCCCCGGCGCGTGGATGCCCCTCTGGGAAGACCACCGTCTCGAAGCGCGAGATCTCTTCGTGGGCGCGTTCCAACCCGAGCACAAGCGGGACGCCAACGCTGGCGGCCTCTGCGCGGAATTGGCGGTTGGCCAGCGCCGCCGGGCGGAATTCCGGCTCGAGCGGTGGGACGAATTTAGGGGCAACGAGATGAAGGGGCGAGGACATGTCCGTTTTTCCTTTGCGAGTGGGGTGGGGCGCATTTAATGTAAACGGTTACATTCTACCCGAAAACCGCTGTTTCGGCAATATTTTTTGCACGCAGGACCGCCTGCCTCGTTGACGGATGTCTGGAAGACTGCTATTATCGGCGCGTGCGAAAAGTTCAGACATTTTCATCCAGGTTGCGTCGTGAAATCACAGGAATATTGCGCTGGCTTATTCCTGGGTTGGGGGTTAAGCGTTGGTTTGGCCTGATTCTGTTCGGCCTGACCCTTTTGTCGGTCGGCCTTGCCCTGGCCCTGCTCGATGTTTATCGCACGACGCCTGCCGAAAGCGGCCTGACCCCGGTGCTCGAAGTGGTCGCCTTGCAATCCCTGGCGCGCCCCCTGCGCGTCGTTATTTTTGCCAGCCTGGGCTTGTTGTTGATGGGCATTGGCATGGCCGGGCTGAATCGCGCCCTGATCATCCCCTTTGTGCGCCCCGGCCAAAAACTGGTCGACCAGATTGCCAGTTACCGCCGCAAAGGTCGCGGACCGCGCATTGTCGTCCTGGGCGGCGGGCACGGGCTGGCGACCCTGCTGCGCGGGCTGAAAAACCACTCCGCCAACTTGACGGCCATCGTCTCGGTTGCCGACGATGGCGGCTCGTCGGGCCGCCTGCGCGAATCGCTGGGCATCCTGCCGCCGGGTGACATTCGCAACTGTCTGGCCGCCCTCTCCGATGACGAAGCCATGCTGACCCAACTGTTCCAGTACCGTTTCACCAGCGAATCGGGTCTGGGTGGTCACTCCTTCGGCAATCTGTTCATCTCGGCCCTGGCCGAAATCACCGGCAGTTTCGAAGAAGCGGTGGCGGAGTCGGGCCGGGTGCTGGGTGTGCGCGGACGGGTGTTGCCCGCCACGCTCCACAACGTGCGCCTGGTCGCCGATGTCGAATTGCCCAACCAACCCGGAAGCGTGCGCGTCGAAGGCGAGAGCGCCATCCCTGAAATGCCGGGGCGGGTGCGGCGGGTCTGGCTGGAGCCAAATTCCCCGTTTGCCTTTCCGCCCGCGGTGCGCGCCATCCTCGCCGCCGATTTAATCGTCATCGGGCCGGGCAGCCTCTACACCAGCATCCTGCCCAACCTGCTGGTTCCCGACCTGCTCGAAGCGGTGCGCGCCAGCCGGGCCTTCAAGGCCTATGTGGTAAACATCGCCACCCAGCCGGGGGAAACCAGCCGTTATTCGGTCATGGACCATATTGCCGTGCTGGAAGAACATGTTGGCAGCGACCTGGCCGATGTAATTGTTTATAATAGTCATCACGATTTGCCGCTCCCAAATATTTCAGATTGGGTAAAATTGGAGAGTGAGCCGCGCGGTTATCCGCTCTATGGCGCAAACCTTGTCGATGTCGAGCATCCCTGGCGGCACGACTCGGAAAAACTGGCCCAAACGTTGATGGATTTGCTCTTCGAGCGCACCGGGCCGCTGTTGGAATGAAAGTTAACATTTGGTCAAAATCATGGGTTCACGACCCCGGTTCGAGTTCTTCATGATAAAATTCTAAATTGTGTAAAAAATCACAATCTAAAACCTGAGGAGGTTTAATTATGGCTACAAAAGTTGGTATCAATGGTTTTGGGCGCATCGGACGCCAGGTGTTGAAGGCGATTCGCGACATGTACCCGAATGAGTTGGAAGTCGTTGCCTTCAACGACATTGGCGACATGCAGACCATGGCGCACCTGTTGAAATACGACTCGACTTACGGCCGTTTCGACGGCACGGTGGAAGTTGCCGAAGACGGCCTGATTATCGATGGCAAGATGGTCAAGGTTTTCAAGGAAACCGACCCCGCCGCCATCAAATGGGGCGACCTGGGCATCGACATCGTCATCGAATCGACCGGCCTTTTCACTATTAAAGAAGACGGCGTTAATAAGAAGGGCAAGACGGTTAAAGGCGCGGTCAATCACATCACTTCCGGCGGCGCGAAGAAGGTCATCATTTCGGCTCCTGCCCAGGGCGAAGACCTGACCGTCGTGTTGGGTGTCAACGAAGACAAGTACGACCCGGCCAGCCACCATGTTGTCTCGAATGCCTCCTGCACCACCAACTGCCTGGCCCCCGCTGCCAAAGTTGTGCATGACAAATATGGCATCAGGCGCGGTTTCATGACCACCATCCACTCCTACACCAACGACCAGAAAGTGCTGGATATGCCGCACTCCGACCTGCGCCGCGCTCGCGCTTCGGGTCTGAACATCATCCCGACCACCACCGGCGCCGCCAAGGCTATCTCCCTGGTCATTCCCGATCTGAAGGGCAAATTCGACGGTTATTCCTTGCGCGTCCCGACCCCGACCGTTTCTGTGGTCGATTTCACGGCCGAACTCGACAAAGAAACCACCACCGAAGAACTGCGTCAGGCTTTCCGTGACGCCGCCGCCACCCCGCGCTTTAAGGGCATCCTCGAAGCCGTGGACGAGCCGCTTGTCAGCATGGACTTCAAAGGCAGCTCCTACAGCTCGTCGATTGACCTGCCCTTTACCAGTGTTCTCGGTCAGGACAAGAGCAACTTCATCAAGGTTGTCACCTGGTACGACAACGAATGGGGTTACTCCTGCCGCACCGCCGACCTGGCCGCTTTGATGGCCAAGAGCCTGTAATCGGTAACCTGGTAAATAGGTAGGCTGGAGAACCGGTCTACCTATTTACTTTTTCCCAACCTGCCGAGGAAACCATGAACAAAAAGACCGTAAAAGATATCGACTTGAAGGGCAAGCGCGTTTTCATGCGCGTGGACTTCAACGTGCCGATGGCCGATGGCAAAGTGACCGATGACAAGCGCATCAAGGCCGCCCTGCCGACCATCCAGTATGTGCTGGAACAGGGCGCATCCGTCATGCTCGCCAGCCACCTTGGTCGCCCCAAGGGCGGCCCCAGCCCGGAATTCAGCCTGAAAGCCGCTTCGGAAGCCCTGGCGGCCCTGTTGGGCAAACCCGTCCAGATGGCACCCGATTGCGTTGGGCCGGAAGTCGAAGCCCTGGCAAAAGCCCTCCAACCTGGCGACGTGCTGATGCTCGAAAACACCCGCTTCCACGCCGGTGAAGAGAAGAACGACCTCGACCTTGCCAAGCAAATGGCCGCCCTGGCCGATGTGTACGTCAACGACGCTTTTGGCTCGGCCCATCGCGCCCACGCCAGTACCGAGGGCATCGCCCGCTTCCTGCCGGCTGTTTCCGGCTTCCTGATGGAACAGGAACTCGAATACCTGGGCCGCGCGGTTGGAAATCCCGAACATCCCTACGTTGCCATCCTGGGCGGCGCGAAAATCAGCGACAAAATTCTGGTCGTCGAAACCCTGCTCTCGAAATGCGACAAACTCATCATCGGCGGCGGAATGGCCAACACCTTCCTGGCTGCCAAAGGGCTGAACATGCAGGACAGCCTGGTTGAGGAAGCCTCGCTCGAAACCGCGAAATCCATCCTTGAAAATGTGGGCGATAAATTCGTCCTGCCGGTGGATGCCGTGATTGCCGACAAATTCGATGCCGAAGCCGAAAGCCAGGTGGTGGATGTGGACAAAATCCCGGCTGGTTGGCGCATGCTGGATGTCGGCCCCAAGACCCTCGACCTGTATCGCGCCGTTTTGGCGGATGCCAAACTGGTGGTTTGGAACGGGCCGGTGGGCGTCTTCGAATTCCCCAAATTTGCTGAGGGGACGTTTGTTCTCGCCAAACTTTTGGCTGAGTCGAACGCCATCACCGTCATCGGCGGCGGCGACAGCGCCAGTGCGGTCAAGAAGGCCGGCGTTGCCAAGCAGATGACGCACGTCTCGACCGGCGGCGGCGCCAGCCTGGAGTTCCTGGAAGGCAAGGAATTGCCCGGCGTGGCCGCGCTGAACGACAAGTAATAGGCAACTGAACCGGTACAGGGTCATCCGTCAAGGCGGTTGGCCCTGTTTTTTATGCCCGTCTTGTGTATCCCCCATTTTGTCCATTGAAAAACTCGAAAGTGGACGTATACTATCAATGTTAATTCAATTATCAAAGGAGAAGAATATGTCGCAAGAATTTTCGAACGTCGCCGAAACGCCCAAGAAAAACAATACTGTTTTAATTATCGTCGCAGTGGTTGTCGCCCTTTTGTGCTGTTGCTGTTTGTTGGCCGGATCCGCTTTCGCTTTTGCTGGCCCTGCAATCAACAACACCTTTGAAAGCATTCAGGAAGACCTGTATGAAACGCCTTACGAAGGCATGCCTGCTTCTGAGGATATGCCCTATTCAGAAGATACCCCCTCTGGTGATGGCGAATGGGACCTGGGCGACTACGGCCTGTCGGGTTACATCCCCAGCGGTGGCCTGGGCGATGACACCCTGCGCACCGACACCTGGTTCTATGTCAATCTCTCTGCGGCGGCCCAGGGTTGTGTTGTCCCTGCCACCGGCGCCCAGAATACTACCATCGAAGTAACCCAGGATCCCGATTCGAGCGGCGTCTGGAGCGAACGCTGGACCGTCCCCTGTGAAGACGGCACGACCAAGGCTTTTGCCGTTTCGTTTACCCCGGCAGCCGGCGGCGGGACGGATATTTCGGTTTCGCTGGATAAATAATCAGGCTCGCTTCTTGGCAGGGCAGGCAGATCGCCTGCCCTGTTTTTATTACTGATATTTGCCCGCTTTTCGGGGTCTGTCTGCGGTAAAATTTGGCTGTTATGCAATTAATGGGCGTCTTGTTTTGGCGTTCAAATCAATCATTGATAGCGAGGAAACCATGAGAACCCCCTTTGTTGCTGGAAACTGGAAAATGAACAAAACTGTCGCCGAGGCCCGCGACCTGGTCTCGACGATGGGTGTCAACCTGAAAGCCGTCAAAGGCGTCGAAAAGGTGGTCTGCCCACCGTTCACGTCGCTGCTGGCGGCAGCCAACCTGCTGGGCGGCACCGATATTGGCCTGGGCGCGCAAAACATGCACTGGGAAGAAAAAGGCGCGTTCACCGGCGAAATTGCCCCTGAAATGGTCAAGGAATTTTGCAAGTACGTCATCCTGGGCCACTCTGAGCGCCGCCAGTATTTCGGCGAGACCGATGAAACGGTCAACAAGCGGGTGCTGGCTGCCCAGAAGCACGGCATCATTCCGATTGTGTGCGTCGGTGAGACCCTCGCAGAGTACGAAGCCGGGAAAACCGCCGAGGTGGTCAAACGCCAAACCCTGGGCGCGCTGGCAGGCGTCGAAACGGGATTCGCCCCCAGCCTGGTGATTGCCTACGAGCCGGTTTGGGCTATCGGAACCGGCAAGGCCTCTTCGGGTGAGAACGCGCAGCACGTTCATGGGCAGGTTATCCGCCAGGTGCTGGTCGAATTGTTCGGGCAGGAAACGGCCCAGGCCATCCGCATCCTGTACGGTGGCTCGGTGACCGGGGCCAACGCGGCGGAGTTCTTCTCGCAGCCCGATATTGACGGCGCGCTGGTCGGCGGCGCGAGCCTGAAGGATGACTTTATCCTGATTGCCCAGGCGGCGGCAGCGTAACAGCAAGCGAGACAATGGAGAGAGACGTCCCGGTTTTGTTGGGGCGTCTCTAATTTTGTGATGCCACTCTTCCTGACCTCCCTCGATGGTCTGTTCTGGCTGGCGCTGGCGCTGGCGCTTTTGGCGTTTTTACAGCGCAAAATGCACCGCGAAATCCAGGCTGTTTTCCTGATTTTGACCCGCCACCCCGGAATTACGATTGGTGTTTTCGCGCTGATTTTTATCCCGGGAGTCTTCTTGCATGAGTTGAGCCATTTTGTGATGGCAAAAATATTGGGGGTGCGCACGGGACGTTTTTCCCTGATTCCCAACGCCATGCCGGATGGCCGCTTGCAAATGGGATATGTCGAAACCGAACGCAGCGATTTCCTGCGCGATTCGCTGGTCGGCGCGGCGCCGATTTTGTTTGGGACAATTTTCCTGGCCTGGGTGGCCCTCCGGCATTTGCACATGGGCCTGTTATGGGACGTGCTGCGCGACGGTCAGTGGGATTTGTTCTACCGGGGCTTGCTGGCGTTGCCGAACCTGCCCGATTTCTGGGTGTGGTTTTACCTGGCTTTTGCTGTATCCAGCACCATGATGCCCTCTGACTCTGACCGCCACGCCTGGACGCCGCCGATTGTGGTTGTCTCCATTTTCTTTGGATTGTTGCTGCTGGCCGGAGCGGGGCCGTGGATGCTCGAACACCTTGCCCCGCCGCTGAATCAATTTTTGCGGGGTACAGCCCTGGTGTTGGCAGTCAGTGTGGTCATTCACGTTATCCTGATTGTGCCTTTCCTGTTTCTTCACCGCCTGCTGACCCGCCTGACCGGCCTGGATGTGGCCTGAAAAAGTCGATTTTTTTATTTTCATTATGCCAATTTTTGTCCCGAATCTTACCTCGCTGAACTTTTACGAAAGCCCTGCGGGGCTTTTTTCTTCTTGACAAATCCCACTTTTGTTATAAAATAAAAACGAACGTTCGTTCATTTATTTTTGGAGACATCCATGACTTCTGATGAACCCATCGGCAAGGGTGAGCGCACCCGCCAGGCCATCCTCGATGCAGCCTATGAACTTTTTTTGAACCAGGGCTACAGCGCGACCTCCATGCGCCAGGTTGCCGGACGCGCGGGCCTGGCGTTGGGCGGTATCTACAATCATTTTGCCAGCAAGGATGAAATTTTCCAGGCCCTGGTGATTGCCAAGCACCCCTATATGCAGATTTTGCCGCTCCTGCAAAGCGCGCCCGGCGACACAATTGAATCCTTTTTGCAAAACGCCGCGCAAATTATCCATGCCGAGATGGGCTCGCGCCCCGAGTTTATGAAGTTGATGCTGATAGAAATTGTGGAATTCGGTGGCAGTCACTTCCCCAAATTGTTCGAGGCCATTTCACCGCATATCATCCCGTTATTGGCACGATTTGCCACCCCTGAGAAAGAATTGCGCGACCTGTCCATGCCGCTAATTTTGCGTACCCTGATGGGCAACATCGTTGCTTTTTATATTACCGAATTTCTGATGCAAAACCCCAACATACCACTGGACATGCGCAGTGTGACATTGCAAGACTTTATGGATATTTACCTGCACGGCATTCTTTTAAGGGATGAAGGATGAATTATGAAGTCTGAAAATTCTTTCCATCAGTTGCTCCGGGTTTTTCATCCTTTCGCCCTCATCCTTCATCCTTTTGGAGTCTTATGAATTCCCGCCTTTCATCCATCATCCGCAAGGAATTTATCCAAATCTTTCGTGACAAGCGCACCCTGGCGCTCATCCTGGTTATTCCGGTCATGCAGTTGTTCCTGCTCGGCTATGCCGCCACCAACGATGTGCGCAATGTGCCGCTGGCGGTTTTCGACCAAAGCAACAGCCCCCAATCGCGCGCCCTGCTCGATGCCTACCGCGCCGCCGATTACTTCCAAATTGCTTATGTCGCCGGGTCTGAAGCCGAACTTCAGTCGCTCATCGAGCGCGGACAGGCTGCCGCCGCCCTCATCGTCCCGCCTGATTATGCCAACCGGCTGGCAGACGGCGAGGCCCAGGTGGCCTTCATCCTGGACGGGTCAGACCCCTCGGTGGCTTCCACCGCCCTTTCTGCCGCCCAACTCATTGGTCAGAATCACGCCACCGGAATCCTGGCCTCGCGCATCGCCCGCTCGGGTCAGGGACTAAAACTCCAGCCGCCGGTGCAGGTGCTGACGACTGTCTGGTACAACCCCGACCTGGTCAGCGCCCACTTCATGATTCCCGGCGTAATCGGCATGATTTTGTTTGCCATTACCGCCATCCTGACCGCCACCGCCGTCGTGCGCGAGCGCGAGCGCGGCACAATCGAGCAACTGATTGTCACTCCCATCCGCTCGGGCGAGCTGGTGATTGGCAAAATCTTGCCCTATACCCTGCTGGCGCTTTTCGATACTGTCGTCGTGCTTTTGGTCGGGCATTGGTGGTTTGGCGTCCCAATTCGCAGCTCGATGGCCCTCATCCTGGGCATTTCTGCCATCTTCCTGCTTTCAGGCCTCGGCATTGGCTTGTTCGCCTCGACCATCGCCAACACCCAGCAGGAAGCCATGCTGACCGTCTGGATGACCCTATTGCCGAGCATCTTCCTTTCCGGATTCTTCTTCCCGCTCCAGGCCATGCCCGAGGTCTTGCAGTGGGTTTCGTATGCCATTCCCTTGCGCTATTATCTGGCTATCATTCGCGTTCTGCTGCTCAAAGGCGTTGGTCTCGAAAGCATCCTGCCCGACGTGATAGCCCTGACACTCTTTGGCTTGCTCATCATGACCGCCGCCGCCCTGCGTTTTCGCAAACGGCTCGACTAAATATTCAACGGAGTTTCCCATGCCACATAAACCCCCTGTTCCCGTAATAATTCTCGTGGTTCTGCTCATCCTTGGCGTCGCCGGGTATTACGCCTGGCAGGAACTCAGCCCCACCAACAATACCGGCCTGACAGCCTCTGGCACGGTCGAGGCGGTGCTGGTTTCGATTTCCCCCGAAATGGCGGGCCGGGTGCTGGATGTGCTGGTGGACGAAGGCGATTCGGTCAAAGCCGGGGATGTGTTGCTGCGCCTCGACTCTTCCCTGCTCGACGCCCAGCGGACTCTCGCCGCCGCCAGCCTGGATACTGCCAAATCGGCTGTTCGCACCGCCGAGGCGGGCCTCGCCTCCGCCCAGGCGCAGTATGACCTGACCGTACAGGCCGCCCTGGCCGAAGAAGTTGCCCTGCGGGCCGCCGACTGGCGTCTTGCCAGGCCGACCGACTTCGACCAGCCCTCCTGGTATTTCACACGCAACGAACAGTTGGCCGCCTTCGATGCCGAATCGGCCTCCGCACAGGATGCCCTGCAAAAGGCGCAGGAACGCCTGAAATTTTACGAGGAAAAATCGGCCAGCCGCAATTTCCTGAAAGCCGAGCGCCACCTGGCCACCGCCCGCGCAACCTACCTGCTGGCCCAGGAAATTTTGGCAAACACCGCCAGCACCGATTCCATCCTGCGCGAGGCGGCCCAGACCGCCTTCGACGATGCCAAAGTTAACCTGCAAGACGCCCAGAAAGCCTACGATGACAACCTGACCGGCGACGGCGCAAAGGACATCCTTGAAGCCCGCGCCGATGTGCGCGTGGCCCAGGAGCGCGCCGAGCGCGCCGCCGACCGCGTCCGCGCCCTGCAAACCGGGTTGAATTCCCCGAAGGTCCTTGCTACGCAAAAGGTGGTCGAACAGGCTGAAGCCGTCCTGGCGCAGGCGCGTACCGCCATCGGTCAGGGCGAGGCCAATTTAACGGTACTCGATGCCCAAATCCGCAAATTGACCATCTTTGCCCCTGCGGACGGGACCATTCTGACCCGCAACATCCAGCCGGGCGAGGTGGTGAATCCCGGCGCTGTTGCCCTGTCCCTCGCCAACCTGTCTGACCTGACCTTGACGGTCTACATCCCCGAAGACCGCTACGGCGAAGTGTCGCTCGGGCAGACCGTCGAGGTGACGGTTGATTCGTTCCCCGGACAGACTTTTCGCGCAGTCGTTGTTCAGATTGCCGACCGGGCCGAGTTCACCCCGCGCAACGTACAGACTGTTGAAGGCCGCAAGACCACCGTTTTCGCCATCAAACTGCGCCTTGACGACCCGCAGGGCAGGTTGAAACCGGGCATGCCGGCGGACGTGATGTTCAAGTAACCAGTTTTCAGTAATCAGTGTCCAGTAACCAGTGTCCGGTCTGTTGAAGGGAATTTCTATGGGTATCGGTAACTTCGATTGGAGCAAGGTTAAGTATGTGCAAAAAATCCATCGTTTCCTGTATGCCGTCGGGTTGGGGCCGGTCATTGGGCGAATCATCCTGCTTCTGACCACAACCGGACGCAAGAGCGGCCAACTGCGTGTGACTCCGCTCCAGTATGAGAAAATCGACGGCGCGTATTACCTTGGCGCAGCACGCGGGGTCAGGGCTGATTGGGTCCGCAATCTCCAGGCCAATCCAGATGTTAAGCTGCGTGTAGGAAGCAGCGACGTTTATGGCAAGGCGGAAATTGTGACAGACCCGGCCCGCATGGCCGATTTTATCGAAGTTCGCTTGCAGCGACACCCGTTGATGATTGGGTTAATTATGCAAAAAGCGCACGGCCTGCCCAGGCATCCCAGCCGGGAACAGTTGGAAAAACTGGCCGAAAATGAAGCGCTGGTAATTGTTCACCCAAACTGAGTGAGATTATGGCATCAATCGAAGCCTTACACTTAAGAAAAGCATTCGGTCACCTGGCCGCGGTCGATGATTTGAGTCTATCCATCCCCTCCGGCGAAATTTATGGCCTGGTCGGCGCGGATGGGGCCGGCAAGACGACCACCATGCGCCTTGTCTGCGGCGCACTAAAAGCCGATTCTGGCGAAATCAATGTCTACGGCTTTGATGTTAACCGCCAGACCGAGCAGGCCCGCGAGCAGATTGGTTATCTCTCGCAGAGATTTTCGCTTTACGAAGACCTGACCGTGCTCGAAAACATCCGCTTTTTTGCCGAGGTGCGCGGCCTGAAATCGGATGAGTGGCTGCCGCGCTCGATGGAGATTCTCGAATTTGTCGGCCTTGCGCCTTTCAAAGACCGCTTCGCGGGGCAGCTTTCGGGCGGGATGAAACAAAAACTGGGGCTGGCCACGGCGCTGGTTACCCGTCCGCAGGTTTTGCTGCTCGACGAGCCGACCACCGGCGTCGACCCGGTCACAAGGCAGGATTTCTGGCAGTTGATTATTAAATTGGTCAGCCAGGGGCACTTGCCGAATCCCGAATCACGAGTATCGGTACTCATCTCGACCCCCTACATGGATGAGGCGGCGCGTTGTCACCGGGTTGGGTTCATGCGCCAGGGTAAACTGGTGGCCGAGGGCACGCCCGGCGAGCTACGCTCCTTGCTCAACGGGCAAATTCTCGAACTGCGTGGCATCCCGTTGACCGACCTGCGCCGCCTGGTATCTCAGGTGAAGGGCGTGGAAGATGTCCAGGCATTTGGCGACCGCCTGCATTTGCGGGTGATGCGGGGCCAGGCCGAGGCGGTCATGAAGCGTCTCCCGGAGCACGTCCAGGCGGCGGGTGGAACGCTCCAGTCCCTGCGTCCCCTGCCGCCAACGCTGGAGGATGTCTTCATCATGTTAAGCGCCGAAGGTCGCTAATTTGCAACGCATCTTACTGGACAAAAATGGTAAAGTATAGGAAAACCTGCTGAGGCTGTTTAACTTTATTGGATAGGTGAGAGATGAAAACAAAATTTGCTTTGTCCATGCTCATGTTGTTGCTGGCTTCCCTGGCCTGCTCCCTGCCCGGCGGCGCGCCGTTGCCACCCACTGACGAACCGGCGACGCCTGAATCTGTGACACCTGAACCAACGCTTACGCCCGCCCCGACGGCTGAAGACACATCCTGCCTGCAAGGCTACTGGGTTTTATCGACTGAAGGCGCAAACGAAAAACTAAGCACCCTGACCAGCCAGGATTTCAGCGTTGTGGATGGTCAAATTTATATCTCGTTTGTCGGCAGCGATTTTGCCTACGGCTCTGATATGCTGACGGTGCGGTTTTCACCCCCGTCTGGCGGCTATGCCGAAGTGGAGGGCGTTTTCCTGGCAACGGGTCGTTTTCAGGCCGAGGGCGGGATGTTGTATTTCTCTGAACTGGTAAGCGAAAGCGAGATTTCCGGTTTTCGCTTTAATCTCGATGGCGTAACGATGGAAGGGCCTGCCGGGGCCGCCCCTGAAATTCGCCTCGAACCGCCCGGCGCTGGCACTTATGAATGCCGGGGCGATGTCTTGAGCATTGGTTACGATGCCAACGGCATTGCCATCACCGAAACCTACCAGCGCCAGCCATAAGAGAACCTGAGAGGACGCCCTTACCCCGATGACATTGCCCCCGGTTATTTCAGTCCAAGACCTGACCCGCAAATTCGGCGCGTTTACCGCCGTTGACAGTGTTTCGTTTGACGTGCAACCCGGCGAAATCGTCGGCTACCTCGGGCCGAATGGTTGCGGCAAAACGACCACCATCCGTATGCTGCTGGGGTTGCTCAAGCCAACCGATGGCCGGGCGACGGTCTTGGGCTACGACGCTTTTACGCAGTCGGAGCAGGTGCGCGCCCGGGCCGGGTATATGTCGCAGAAGTTTGCGATTTACGATGACCTGACGGTTTGGGAAAACCTGGTTTTTTATGGTGGTGTCTATGGCATCAAGGCCCCGACGCAGCTCTCTGCAACGCTGGCAAATGTCGGCCTAAATGGCTACGAAAAAACCCTGACCCGCGAACTTTCGGCGGGTTGGCGACAGCGGCTGGCGCTGGCGATTGCGCTTGTACACAAGCCCGATTTGCTTTTCCTCGATGAGCCCACCAGCGGCGTTGATCCGAATGCCCGGCGCGCCTTTTGGGATTTGATTTACGACCTTTCTGCCGGTGGTGTGACCATCCTTGTCACCACACACTACATGGACGAGGCCGAATATTGCCATCGGGTCGGCATGATGCGCGATGGCAAGCTCCTGGCGATGGATACGCCCCTGGCCCTCAAGGAACATTTTGTGCAGGGAGACGTCTGGGAAATTTCCGCTGCGCCGCTGCTGGATGCGCTTTCCGCGCTCGAAGCGACCGAAGGCGTGCAGCGCGCCGCATTGGCCGGTGACAGGCTGAGGGTTATTTGCGCGCCGGGGCTGGATGCGGGCCGAATCCGCCAGGCGGTCGAGGCGGCGGGAGCGCGCGTCCAGGCCATCGAAAAGGGCGAGCCGAGTCTCGAAGACGTCTTCCTGAACCTGGCAAAGTAGCGCGTGAGGGAAAGTGCGCTTATAATCATCCCATGACCGATTCAGACAATCGCCTGCTTGACCCTGAGCCAAAACCCGACGACCGCCTCGACCAGACCCTGCGCCCGCAAAAACTGTCTGACTTGATTGGGCAGGACCAGGTCAAGGAAAATCTTGCCATCCTGATTGCGGCGGCCAGGCAGCGCGGCGAGGGACTTGACCATGTCCTGTTCTATGGCCCGCCGGGGCTGGGAAAAACCACCCTCTCGCATGTGCTTGCCAATGAAATGGACGTTAACATCAAAGTCACCTCCGGCCCGGCCATCGAGCGGGCGGGCGACCTGGCGGCGATCCTGACTAACCTGCGGGCGGGCGACATCCTGTTTATCGATGAAATCCATCGCCTGGGGCGGGTGGTCGAGGAAGTGCTCTACCCGGCCATGGAAGATTTCGCCCTCGATATCGTCATCGGCAAGGGGCCTTCGGCGCGTTCGATTCGCCTGAAACTGCCGCGTTTTTCGGTTATCGGGGCCACCACCCGCCTGGCGCTGATGACCGCCCCACTGCGGGCGCGTTTTGGCGCCGTCTATCGGCTCGACTACTACGACCAACCCGCCATACAAACGATAGTCCGTCGCGCTACAAGGATTTTGGGCGTGCAGGCTGACGAAACGGGGGTGGCCGAAATTGCCCGCCGGGCGCGCGGCACGCCCCGCATTGCCCTGCGTCTTTTGCGCCGGGTGCGCGACTTTGCCCAGGTGCGCGGCGACGGGGTCATCACCCAGGAAGCGGCCTGCGGTGCCCTCGACCTGTTGCAGGTTGACCCGCTCGGTCTGGACGATGTAGACCGCCGGGTGCTTAAGACCATCATCGAAAAGTACAGCGGCGGCCCGGTCGGGTTGAACACCATCGGCGCGAGCATCGGCGAGGAGCCCGAAACCATCATGGACGTGGTCGAGCCGTACCTCTTGCAACTCGGTTTCCTCGACCGCACCCCGCAAGGACGGGTCGCCACTCGCTTAGCCTACGAACATCTTGGTCTATCCTATCCCGACGATGCGCCCCAGCCGCGTTTGCTTTAATTCCTGAGAAATCATATAATGGTAATTATTGGTAGCCGTGAGAGGATAGCACAATGATTGAACTAGAACTCTCCACCATCCCCGACTCTGATTTGGATTTGCAGGTCTTAACACGCCTGGCAAATGAATTCGGGGAATCCAACCAGGTGCGCGTCCGCATTTCGACCATGACCTGGAGCGATGCCTGGACAGATTTGCTGACCATTGCTTCGCACGGCAGGGGACCTCACATTTCGCATATTGGCGGTTCGTGGACCAGCAGCCTGATTATGATGAACGCCCTGCGTCCTTTCCAGCCCTCCGAACTGGAGAAGTTGGGAGGCGCGTCTGCTTTTATGCAGCCGACCTGGTTGAGTACCTGCCTGCATGGTGAACAAAAATCTTACGCCATTCCGTGGACGGGTTACATTTATGTTATCTGTTACCGACGCGACATGCTCAAACAGGCCGGTATTGAAGAAGCCACAGCCTTCGGCTCGATTGAGACCCTGGGCGCTACGATTAAGAAATTATCGCAATCCAGCCTTGAAATTCCCTGGCTGAACCCGCCGATTGTTGCGCCGTATAACGATTACCTGCACATGGCGGCCTCCTGGGTCTGGGGGTCGGGTGGCCAGTTTATCGATGACAGTGGAACAAAATTGGTTTTTGATAGCGATTCGACCATTCGCGGCGTCACCGCCTGGTTGGAAACCCATCTCTCCGTGCGACCTGAACACGCCGAGATTGATACAATTGCCGGACTGGAACTTTTTGCGCAGGGTAAAGTTGCCGCGATATTGACCGACATTCGCAACGCTGATTCGTTTTTCGCGCGCGAGAATCTCCCCTTTGCCCTGGAAGATATGGGCGTAGCCACCCTGACTGAAGTTCCCTGGTGCGGCGGCGGCAGTTTTGTCATTTGGAACCATACCCGCGGCGAGCCTGAGCACGAGAAGGCAGCGGTAGCCCTGGTGCAATTTTTGAACAGCAAAGAAAACCAACTGCTTTGGGCAAATGTTGTCAAAAGTATGTCTGCCCGCCTCGATACGCTGGAAGAAATTTACCAGCCGGGTCATCCCCTGCGCGAGGCGGTTATGCTTGCCGCCAATCGCGGGCTGCCCTACATGAGCGTTCCGCTCTGGCGTAGGGTCGAGCACCAACTTGCCATGGCCCTGGGTGGAATTTTGGATGAAGCGCGTCAAAACCCCAATAAAGAGCCATCCCAAATTGTGCGCGATTCGCTGGAGCCTCTTGCCCGACGATTGAACCTCGCCTTTAGCGGGTAGGCTTACCCCTTGATTTTTTAAGAATGGGAGGCGCTATATAGCCTCCCATTCTTTGATTCTGGACGCTTTTTCATAAGGCTTGGCAAACATATATGAGTTGCATTAATTCACACCCTGTAAAACTATTTTATAAGTTCCCCGTATATTATTATTGTTCGGCTCAAGCCTCTCTTTAAGGGTGCGCTTGGAACCGGCAATTTCCCTGATTGGAGAAGTTCTATGAAGACCCTTCGCAATATCCTCATCGCCGTTGTTGTGATTGGCGTAATTGCCGGTATTGGCTATTATTTTTGGAACGCCAGCAACACTGCCGCCCAGAGTCAATACCAGACAACGCCTGCCGCCCGTGGAAGCCTGGAGGCTACTGTTGGGGCAACCGGAACCGTGCGCGCCAACCAGACCGCCCTATTGGCCTGGCAGACAACCGGCACAGTGGAATCGGTTCACGGTAAAGTTGGCGACCTGGTCACCACCGACACCCTCCTGGCTGAGCTGTCGGCTGACTCGCTTGCGCAGAGCATAATTATGGCCCGCACCGATTTGTTGACTGCCGAGCGCACACTGGAAGATTTGAAAACATCGAACACAGCGCGCGCCGAGGCCGAGTTGGTGGTTGTCCAGGCCCAGAAGGCTCTCGATGATGCCAAAAACCGCTATGAAGGGGTTAATTTTGCCCGCGCATCTGATACCAAAATCGATAATGTCCAGGCTGAATTGGATTTGATTAATAACCAGATTACCATGGCCCGCCAGTTTTATAATCGGGTTTCCGGGCTGCCGGAGGGTGACTCGCGCAAAGCCAGCGCACTGTCCAACCTGACCTCGCTCGAACTGCGCCGCAACCAGATAGTGGCTGAACTGAATTACATCACAGGCCGGCCAGACGACAACGAGGTTTCCCAGCGCCTGAGCAACTATGAGATTGCCAAAGCCCAACTGGATGACGCCCAGCGCCGCCTGGCCCGCATCCAGGATGGTCCTGACTCGCTGGAAATTGCCCGGCTGGAGGCCCAAATTACTTCCGCGCAGGCGACCCTCAACCTGGCCCGTCTCCTGGCTCCATTCAACGGCACAATCACATTGGCAGACCCGCTTCCGGGCGACCAGGTTTCCCCCGGCACCCAGGCTTTTCGCATCGACGACCTCTCGCGCCTGCTGGTCGATGTCCAGATTTCGGAAGTGGATATCAATATTATTGCTGCCGGCCAGCCGGTGACGATGACCTTCGACGCTATTTTGGGCAAAACCTATAACGGCGTGATTGTCGAAGTCGGCCAGGTGGGCAACATTGTCCAGGGTGCGGTCAACTTTACTGTAACGGTTGAATTGACCGACAGCGACCCTTCGGTTCGCCCAGGTATGACCGCGGCGGTCAATATCCTCGTCAAGGAAGTCAAGGATGTTTTGCTGGTCCCGAATCGGGCCGTGCGCATTGTGGATGGCCAGCGGGTGGTTTATGTGCTGGTGGATGGCTTGCCCGTCATGACCAACATCCGGCTTGGCTCCTCTTCAGACACGGTCAGCGAGGTGGTTGGCGGTGATTTGCAGGAAGGCGACCTGATAATTCTCAACCCGCCGGCCACGTTTGGCCCGATGAGTGGGCCGCCCAACCGAGGAAACTAGTATGACCGAACCGGTAATTGTTGCCCAAGACCTGAAAAAAATTTATAAAATGGGTGATGTCGAAGTCCATGCGCTGCGTGGACTTTCGCTCACTATTAACCGTGGTGAAGCGGTTGCCATTGTCGGCCCTTCCGGCTCGGGCAAGTCAACCCTGATGAATATCCTCGGCTGCCTCGACCTGCCCACCTCTGGCGAATATTTTCTGGATGGTGAGCGCGTTTCTATCCTGCGCGACGACCAGTTGTCTGACATTCGCAACCGCAAGGTGGGCTTCATCTTCCAGAGTTTCAACCTGCTTTCACGTCAGACCGCGCTGGCCAATGTAGAACTGCCCTTGCGTTACGCGGGCATGACCATCGGGCGCAAGGAACGCGCCCGCCAGTCGTTGACCGCGGTTGGTTTGCAAGACCGCATGACCCATCGTCCTTACGAACTTTCCGGCGGACAGCAGCAGCGCGTAGCCATTGCGCGGGCATTGGTCAACGACCCGGCCATCATCATGGCCGATGAACCGACCGGCAATCTCGATTCGAAGGTCGGCCAGGAAATTATGGATTTGTTGCTTTCGCTCAACCGCGAGCGGGGCACAACCCTGATTATTATTACCCACGACCCCAAGGTGGCCGCCCAGACCCAGCGTGTTATTCGTATCCATGATGGGCTGGTGAATACGGAGGATGAAGCATGAGCCTGGCCCAAATTATCATCGAATCGCTCGAGAGTCTTAACTCCAACAAGTTGCGCTCGGGTTTGACCATCCTGGGGATTGTCATCGGCGTTGCAGCGGTGATTGCCATGCTTGCCATCGGTCAGGGCGCGCAGGACACGATTACCGGCGAGATTTCGGGTATCGGTACCAACCTGTTGTTCGTCTTTTCGGGGAACGAACAGGCAAACCTGCGCAATGTTCGCCCGTTGACGATGGCCGATGCCGATGCGCTCAGCGACCCGTTTGCCGCGTCGTCGGTGGAAGCGGTTGCCCCGGTTATCCAGAGCGGGAATGTGCGTGTCGCCTCCTCGACTGAGCAGGCAACCGCCACGGTGACGGGTGTTACGCCTTCCTATGAGTCGGTACGAAATTACGTCGTTTCTGAAGGAAGTTTTATTACCGAAGAGCAAAACCTGGGCCGCGCCTCGGTTGTTTTGTTGGGGCCGGAACTGGCTGAAAAATTGTTTGGCCGCAGTGAGGGCCTGGTTGGTGAGACGGTGCGCATCGAGGGGCAGCCTTTCCGCGTGATTGGCATCCTGCAATCGCGGGGCGGTGGCGCGTTTGGCTCGGAGGACAATGTCGCCCTGATTCCCATGTCGACTGCCCGCGCGCGTATCATCCGGCGTAGCGGTGACCGGGTGGATGTGATTTTTGTCCAGGCGACCACTGCCGAATCTGTGCCGCAGGCCACCGAGGAAATCGCGCAGATTTTACGTACCCGCCATCGCACCGAAGTGGGCGCGGACGATTTCACCGTTCTTTCGCAGCAGGATTTCCTGCAGGTGGCTGCCTCCATCACCGGTGTTTTCACCACCTTCTTGGGCGGGATTGCGGCCATCTCCCTGCTGGTAGGCGGAATTGGTATTATGAACATTATGCTCGTTTCGGTGGCGGAGCGCACCCGCGAGATTGGCCTGCGTAAGGCCCTTGGCGCGCGCCGCAAGGACATCCTGGTGCAGTTTCTGACCGAGTCGTCCCTGCTCAGCCTGATAGGCGGGCTGGTGGGAATTGTTCTGGGCTGGCTAATTGCCGCCGCGGTCGGACAGTTTGCCGCCGCCAGCGGCACGCCCTTCAACCCGAGCATCAGTCTGAATGCGGTTTTGCTGGCGACGCTCTTTTCTGCGGCAGTCGGGTTATTCTTTGGCATTTATCCGGCCAACCGGGCTGCTGCCCTCGAACCGGTTGAAGCCCTGCGTTACGAGTAAATCATCCGAGTCCAAAGCTTACAGGCTTTGGACTTTTTCTAACCATCCCCGCATATTGAGAAATGACAACCATCCTCCAAATCACAGCATCCGACCTGTTTCGCTATGCGGCCATCCCAATCGCTTTTGAAGTGCGGACGATTTTCGAGGTGAGCCTGCCGGAAAACGGTCTGGGTGGAATCCAGCTCGTCGAAACGGCGGTTGAACCTTACGTCAAGGACTACGATGAATTGGAGACTCCGCTTTCGTGGCCGGAAGAGTTCGACATCAGCCGCTGGGGGCTTTTCCTGGCCCTCGATAACGGCGGACAGGCCGTGGGTGGGGCAGCGGTGGCGTGGAATACATCCGGCGTGAATATGCTCGAAGGCCGTAGCGACCTGTCGGTGTTGTGGGACATCCGCATCCACCCCGGCTCGCGCGGGAAAGGCGTTGGCCGCCAGTTGTTGGCCTATGCTGCCGATTGGTCGCGCGAGCGTGGGTGCACGCGCATGAAGATCGAGACCCAGAATGTCAATGTGCCGGCCTGTCGCTTTTATGCCGCACAGGGCTGCAAATTGGGCGACATTCGCCGCTTTGCCTATCTTGATGAGGCGTCGGTGGCGCACGAGGTGCAGCTGAACTGGTATCTCGACCTTTTAGATAATCGTCTAACATGATACAATCGGGGCATCATCCCATTCAAAAAGAGAGAAGCGATGGAACAAAAACTTGCCCAACTCAAGACCCTGCTTGGCGAAGCCGCCGACCTGTACCAAATCGAAGCCTTGCTTGGCTGGGACCAGCAGGTCAACATGTCGCCCGGTTCTGCCGAATCGCGCGCCCAGCAAATGGCTACCCTGGGCGCGCTTGCCCACGACAAAGGTACTTCGCCCGAAATCGGTAAACTGCTCGAGGAATTGCTCCCCTGGGCCGAAAGCCTCGACCCCGACAGCGACGACTCGCGCCTGATTAAAGTCACGGCCAAGGATTACGACAAGGCCACCCGCGTGCCGTCCTCGTTTGTGGCCGAAGCCTCGCAGGTGATTGCGATGGCGAACCAGGCCTGGATGAAAGCGCGCTCCGAGTCGGTTTTCCCGGTTTTCCAGCCGCACCTCGAAAAAGTGCTCGACCTGAAGAAGCGTTACATCGCCTTCTTCCCGCCTGCCGACCACCCCTACGACACCCTGCTCGACGATTTCGAACCCGGCATGAAAACGGCTGATGTCAAGGCTATTTTTGATGCCTTGCGCCCGCAGCAGGTGGAACTCATCAAGGCGATTGCCGAAAAACCACAGGTGGATGACTCGTTTATGCGCCTCGATTATGACGAGCAAAAGCAATGGGATTTTGGCGTCAAGGTCGCCACCGCGTTTGGCTACGACTGGAATCGCGGACGCCAGGACAAGTCGACCCACCCGTTCACCACCAATTTCGGCATGGATGATGTCCGCATCACCACCCGCGTCTATAAAAACCAGTTTGCCACGGCTCTGTTCGGAACCATGCATGAAACCGGGCATGCCCTCTACGAACTGGGCGTCGGACATCATTGGGCGCGCACCCCGCTGGCAAGCGGCACTTCGCTGGCGATTCACGAATCACAAAGCCGCATGTGGGAAAACCTGGTCGGCCGCTCGATGCCTTTCTGGGAACACTTTTACCCCGAACTGCAGGCCACCTTCCCCGAACAACTTGGCAAGGTCAGCCTCGAAACCTTCTACAAGGGCATCAACAAAGTTCAGCCGTCGTTGATTCGCGTAGAAGCCGACGAAGCCACCTATAACCTGCACATTATGCTGCGCCTTGAACTCGAAATAGCCCTCATTGAAGGAGTGGTTGCTGTCAAAGACCTGCCCGAGTTCTGGAATGCCAAATTCAAAGACTACCTCGGTCTGACTCCGCCCAATGACGCCCAGGGCGTCCTGCAGGACATTCACTGGTCGGGCGGCATGGTCGGCTACTTCTCGACCTACGCGCTCGGCAACCTGGTTTCCGTCCAGTTGTGGGAGAAGTTCAAAAGCGTCAATCCCGGTATCGACGACCAGATGCGCAAAGGCGATTTCTCGGCCCTGCTCGCGTGGCTGCGCGGCGAAATTCACCAGTACGGGCGCAAATACGAACCGCAGGAACTTGTCCAGCGCGTCACCGGCTCGAAGATTGACGCGGCCCCCTATGTGCGTTATCTCAAGGACAAATACAGCGCCGTTTACGGCCTATAACCCAGATGGTAGAGTAGCGCACCAGCGCTTATCGAAACCAAAATTGTCCCGAAGCCTCGTCTTCGGGACAATTTGATTTGTGATATAACTCGGACTTATGAAACGATTCCTGAGCATCGGGCTTTTACTCTGCTCCCTGGCATTTCTCGCCGCCTGTACCCGTACCGAACGCGCCAACGTCATCTTGCCCACCGCTACTGCAACGGTTGCCACGCCTGAACCGAGCGCTACCCCCAGGCCGCGAACCGCCACCCCCGCGCCGACCGCCACCCGCATCCTGCCGACTGTGACGGCCACGATAACCCTGACCCCCTCCGCTACGCCGACTGCCACCCGCCGCTGGTGGTGGAGCCCAACCCCCACCTTTACCCCCTCCAACACCCCGACCCTCGACCCGAGCAACGTCATCCTGCGCTTTGCCGCGCCCGGCCCGATGTCGAAACTCTCCTCGCCTTTTAATCTCGTTTTCTACATCATGCCCGAATATGCGGGCACGACCCGAATCGAAATCATTGGCGAGGACGGGCGCGAGATTTACCGCAAAGTTTTTCGCACTTACAAACAGAGCAACCCCAGCCGGGTCGCCGAGGAAGTTCGCTTCGAAATCCCGGCTGCTTCTGAAGTCGCCCGCCTGCAAATCAGCACCCAGGACGAGTTTGGCCGCATCATGTCGCTTAACTCGGTGCGCATCCTGCTTATGGCGGTTGGCGACAGCCAGTTCACCCCTGTCTACGAACCGCTTGAGCGGGTTGTTCTGCGCTTCCCGCGCCGCGAGGCCGAAGTCACCGGCGGCGACTTGCGCATAGTCGGCATGATTCGCCCGGTCAACAATGGCCCGGTCGTACTCGAACTGGTCGACCGGCGCGGCACAGTGATTGCCTCGCGCCTGCTTTACTTCGACGCCAGCCTGACCGAATACCAGCACTTTGAGACCAGCCTTCCCTACCAGGTTACCGAACCGGTATACGCGCGCATCGTCCTGCGCCAGAGCGATGATCGTATCCCCGGCCCGGCTTATTTATACAGCCACGAGATACTCCTGCAACCTTAGCAATGCTTTACAAGGCCTTCATCTTATGTTAAACTACCGAAACTTCAACGACGCTCTCCGACGAGGGCGTCTTTTCCTGTGTTTTACCGATGCGAACTGTTACCTGGAATTCTGAAAAAAACAGCCTTGAGATGATAGACCAGCGGCTTCTGCCCGGCGCGCTGGAAATTGTCTCATACCGCACCCATGCCGAAGTTGCCCGCGCGATTACGGATATGGTTGTGCGCGGTGCGCCAGCGATAGGCGCTGCCGCCGCTTTCGGTCTCGTATTGGCTGGATACGAATCGAAGGCGCAAACAACCCGCGACCTGCTCGCCGATTTAGAGGCCGCTGCCAGCACCTTGAAATCTGCCCGCCCGACCGCCGTCAACCTGGCCTGGGCGCTGGACAGGCTGATGAGAACTACCCGGATTGCAACGTCTCCTGATGTTGCAAGTGTTGACTACATACGCGAACTGCTCCTCGCTGAAGCCCAACGCCTGGCTGATGAAGATGTCGAAATCAACCAGCGCATGGCCGCCCACGGCGCGGAACTGATAGCCGACGGTGACACGGTCATCCACCATTGCAATACCGGTGCACTGGCAACCGTTGACTGGGGCACCGCCCTGGGCGTCATCCGCATGGCGCATGAGCAGGGCAAACGCATCCACGTCCTGGTCGATGAAACCCGTCCGCGTTTGCAGGGCGCGCGCCTGACGGCCTGGGAACTGGAACAATACGGTATTCCTTACGACATTATCTCGGACAATATGTCCGGCTATTTCCTGCGCAGCGGGCAGGCCCAGAAAGTCTTTTTCGGCGCCGACCGTTGCGCCGCCAATGGCGACGTTGCCAACAAAATCGGGACATATATGCTGGCGCTGGCCGCCCACGACAACGGAATCCCGGCCTACGCCGTCGTCCCGACCTCGTCCATCGACCTGTCGCTGGCGCACGGCGGCCTGATTCCCATCGAGGAGCGCGACCCCGCCGAAGTACTCGGAATCCAATTCCAGGGTGAACAGGTCGCCCCGCTCGGGGCGCGGGCCCGCAACCCGGCCTTCGATGTCACCCCGAATCGTTTAATCAGCGGCATTGTCACCGAAAATGGTATTGCAGTTGCGCCGTTTGATGTCAGTTTGAAGAAGATGGTTAATGGTTAATCGAGCCGTCATCGCTTTTAGCATTCACTATTAACCACTCACCATTAACCATTAACTAATTACAAAGAGGTTTCTTGATGGACATACTGCTCTCCGGCTCTGTCGCCTACGACTACCTGATGACCTTCCCCGGTTATTTCCACGAACAGATTCTTCCTGAACGCCTGAAAAACATCAGCCTGTCGTTCCTGGTCGATGAAATGACCCGTCAGCGTGGTGGTACGGCCCCCAATATTGCCTATACCCTGGCCCTGCTGGGCGAAAAGCCGCGCCTGATGGCCACCGTTGGCGAGGACTTCGGTGATTACCGCGCCTGGCTCGAAAAACAAGGCATTGATACCGAATGGGCCAAAGTGGTCGAAGGCAAGTTCACGGCTTCGTTCTTTGCCACCACGGACAAGGTCAACGCCCAGATTGCATCCTTCTACCCCGGCGCGATGGCGCACGCCGCAGAAATCAGCCTGCGCGATGTCGAAAAGCGTCCCGACCTGGTCGTCATCTCTCCCGACGACCCGACCGCCATGAAGAACCGCGCTGCCGAATGCCGCGAACTGGGCATCCCGTACCTGTACGACCCCTCCCAGCAAATCCTGCGCCTCGAAGGCGACGAAATCGCCCGCGATATGGACGGCGCGCACTTTCTTTTTGTCAACGACTACGAATATGGCCTGGTTGCCAAGAAAACCGGCCTCGATCTGGACGGGATGCTCAAGCACGTCGATATTATCGTGGTCACCAAAGGCGCCGAGGGCGCGGTCATCTATGCTGATGGTAAAGAGATTGTCGTGCCGGTTACGCCCGAGGAGCGCATCATCGACCCGACCGGCGTCGGCGACGCCTTCCGCGGCGGATTCCTGGCTGGCCACGCGCGCGGCTGGGACTGGCAACTGTGCGGACAAGTTGGTTCACTGGCGGCGGTCTATGTCCTCGAGCAGAACGGAACCCAAAACCACCATTACACCCGCGAGCAGTTCGTTAAACGCTTCCGCGAGCATTATGACGATGGTGGTAAACTGGATGAATTGTTGAAGTAAGTTCGATATTCGTTAATGGTTAATAGTTAATGGGAAATAGAGTATCCATTCTCTATTAACCGTCCTCCATTAACCAATTTCTATTAACCATTTTCTATAACCAATATTCAAGGAGTAACCATGAGCAATTACGATATCAAAGACGCTTCCCTGGCTGAAGGCGGACGCCGCCGAGTCGATTGGGCCGAGCGCGAAATGCCTGTCCTGCGCCTCATCCGCGAACGCTTCGAAAAAGAGAAGCCGCTTAAGGGTGTGCGCATGTCGGCCTGCCTGCATGTCACCGCTGAGACCGCCAACTTGATGCGCACCCTGCAAGCCGGTGGCGCGGATGTGGTTCTGACCGCTTCCAACCCGCTTTCGACCCAGGACGATGTCGCTGCTGCGCTGGTCAACATCTGGGAAATCCCGACCTTTGCCGTCAAGGGCGAGGACAACGTTACTTATTACAAACACCTGGCGGCAGCCCTCGACCACAAACCGCAGATGACCATGGACGACGGCGCGGACCTGGTATCGGTCTTACACAAAGACCGCCGCGAACTGTTGCCAGGCATCATCGGCGGCACTGAAGAGACCACCACAGGGGTCATCCGCCTGCGCGCCATGGCTGCCGACAAGATGCTCAACTTCCCGGTCATCGCCGTCAACGACGCCATGACCAAGCACTTCTTCGACAACCGCTACGGCACCGGCCAGAGCACCGTCGATGGCATTATCCGCGCGACCAACGTTTTGCTGGCTGGCAAGAATTTTGTCGTGGCCGGTTACGGCTGGTGCGGACGCGGTCTGGCCTCGCGCGCGCGTGGTATGGGCGCCCAGGTCATTGTGACCGAAATCGACCCGCTCAAGGCCCTCGAAGCCGTGATGGACGGTTACCAGGTCATGCCGATGTTGGATGCCGCCAAAATTGGTGATATCTTCTGCACCGTGACCGGCGACCTGAACGTCATCGACGGTCACCACTTTGAAGTCATGAAGGACGGCGCAATTGTTTCGAACAGTGGCCACTTCAATGTCGAAATCAACGTCCCTGCGCTGGCGGCGATGAGCAAGGGCGAACCGGTCCTTGTCCGCCCGTTTGTGCAACAGTACGATACCAAAGACGGACGCAAAATTAACATCCTGGGCGAAGGCCGCCTGATTAATCTGGCTTCCGCCGAAGGCCACCCGGCTTCCGTTATGGACATGTCCTTTGCCAACCAGGCTCTTTCTGCTGAGTATATGCTCAAGAACGCCGACAAACTCGAAAATACGGTTTACTCCGTGCCTGCCGACATTGACGCCGAAATCGCGCGCATCAAACTGGATGCGATGGGCGTTAAAATTGACACCCTGACCGAAGAACAGGTCAAGTACCTGAACTCGTGGGAAGAAGGCACCTAGGCCGGTGTTCGGTGACCAGTAATCAGTGGTCATTAGTTGGCTGTAAGCCATAAAAAATATAAAAGGCCCCGCCATGAGAAACAACAGGGCGGGGCCTTTTGATTGAGAACGACAGGTCGAGTTAAAAACGGTTGCTTACGGGCAACTGACGGTTTGTTCGGCCCGCAGGGATTCGCCAGCAGCGTTGAAGGCTGCCACCGCGTAAGTAACGCTTGGTTTGGGAGTGTTAATAATCCAAATAGCGGGCAGGGTGGTATCGTCGCCGGTCATTGTAGAATTCGCATCCAGCGTTTTGATAAGCTCGCCGTTGCGATAGACCCGATAGCCGGTCTCGTTGGTGGCGTTATCAGTCCAACTCAGGTTCATGCTGACAATGTTAATGAAGACCGGGTTGTTCTGCAAAGTGCAGGAGATGTTGGCGTTGAAATTGCTGGGCGCAACCGGGATGGAGGGCGTTGGCGTCGGCGGCGACGGATACTCGGGCAGGTTGCTGGTGTTACCGCTGACGGTGGCGTAATTGCCCCACAGCCAGCAATTGCCCGAACTGCCGGGGGTTTTGATAATCCAATACGCGCCGTTCTGGTATTTGCCGACCACTTCTGCGGTTTGGCCGACATTGAGCGCGCCAATCAGGTCAAACTGGACGCTTGGCCCGGTGCGGCAATTGGTGTTGACGCTGACGGAGGCGGTTGGCACTCCGGGGGTGGGGGTCAGGGTGATGGTGGCGGTCGCCTCGGGAATTGGCGTTTGGGTAGGCGGCTCAGGGGTGGATGTCGGGGCCTGGAGGGTGAGTGCTTGGGCGGTGATGGTTGCCGCCAAATCGGGTTGGTCGGTGGCCTCCCCGTCCGGCCCGTCCCCGGGCATATTGCAGGCAAAAGCCGCAAGGGCAAGTACCAGGATGCTGATGATAATTTTTTGATTCATATTCTCCTTCTCTCTTTTCTCCTCTGATTTGTCTTATTTTACACGCTGGCGAGAATTTGAATCATTGCATCTTCATCCCCCGTTGGTCACCGGTGTCTTTAGACCGGTATGAGCGGCAGGACAACCCGGAAGGTACTGCCCTTGCCGGGTTCGCTTTCCAGTTCGATTTTCCCGTCCATCAGGCGGGTCAGTTCGCGCACAATCGACAGTCCCAGCCCCGATCCGGCGTGCTTGCGGGTCGACGGGCTTTCGGCTTGCTCGAAGGCTTCGAAGATGCGCGCCTGCTCGTCCTGCGGAATGCCGACGCCGTCGTCGCTGACTTCGATGGCCCAATGGTCGGCGTTGTGACATTTAAAAGCCAGCCTGACCCCGCCTTCGGATGTGAACTTGACCGCGTTATGCAGCAGGTTGACCACAATCTGGCGCAGCCAGTAAATATCGCCCATTAGTTGTTCGGGCAGGGATGGGTCGATATCCTGGGTGAAGTCGAGATTCTTTTTGGCGGCGTGAAAGTGCAGGGTCGCAAAAATGGATTCGGTGATTTCAGCCGGGGAAAAGGGGCGGTTTCGCATGACAATTTTGCCGGTCTCAATTTGGGCCTGGCCTATCAGGTTGTTGGCAAATGCAAGCAGTTGATTGGCGCTGTCAAGAATTTCGTTGGTGGCGCTTTTTTGTTCGGCGTTTTGCGGCCCGAACATATCGGCTTTGAGCATTTCGGCGTACCCGATGATTGCGCCCAGCGGCGAGCGGAAGTCATGGCTCACGTTTGCCAGCAGTTTGGTTTTCATCTCACTGACTTCGCTGATTTGTCGGTTGGCCTGTTTGAGAGTCGAAATATCCGTCAGCACCAGTAGCTGGCCGCCGGGTTGGTTTTTCGAATCCAGGATTGGGGTGATGTGAACTTCATAGGCGCGCCCATCCTCCAGGTGAAGTTCGCAGGCCGACAGATCGGTGGAATCCTGCTCCTGCCATTGCCGCCAGGGAAGGATGTCTTCGACGGGCACGCCGAGAATGGCCTGGTTTGTCCCGAGGATGTGCTGGCCGGAGGGGTTGATGTCGACGACCCGCGCCTGGTGGTCGAGCACCAGGATGCCGTCGCTCATGGCGTTAAAGAGGGTGCTGTGCGCCACCGGCAGGATGTCGACCAGTCTGTAACGCGCAAAGGCGACTGAAAGCGCCAGGTTGGTCAGGGTCAGCGCCACCGGGGTCAGGTCGAGCGATGCGGTCGGGCTGAGGCGGGTGATGTAGAGAAAATTTGCCACCCAGGGCGCCATCATCCCGGCCAGCATTAAGCGCGACTGGCGTTGATAAAGCCGGTTGCCCTGCATTGCCACCTGGAAGAAAAAAACGGTGGTCAACAAGACCAGGATGTAGAGGTATAGGCTGAAGGCGTAGAACCAGGTTCCGTGCGTCAGGTTAAGCGGGCCGAAGGGCTGGTTATCGGTCAGGGCCATGGCTCGCCAGATTTGCCCGTGCGCTTCGTTACTGAATGCCAGCCCTACGGTGATGATGGCCGGCGCTAGCAGCAAAAAAATACGCAGACGGGTCAGCCAGGCCGCCCGTCCGCTGTAATGCAGGGCAAAAATGAACAGGCCAATGGGGGCAAAGGGGATGCCGATAAACTGAACCTTGGCCCAAAAAAATTTTTCTTCTATGGGCAGGGCGCTGATTTCCATGATATAGGCCAGCGACCAGACGGCAACAAAAAAGATGGCCGCCATCAGTCCGTTTGCGCCGGGGGTCTTTCTCAGTTGCCACAGGCGCGCCAACATTCCTGCCGCCAGCAGGGCGCTGAAAACCAGGATTGCGATGTAGACCTGATAGACCTGTTCCATGATTCGATTATACAACAGCCGGATTGGAATAACATTTCAAGTCGATTTCGTACTGATACCCAATTGTTAGCCAGCCGATAGGCAAGGAAACAGGGATGTGGTTATTATCAATAGGACAACCTGCCTAATTGAAAGGCTGAATTTCACGATGTTTTCCAAATTACGCGAGCCGATCAGCGGGCTGATGCACCTGGGAGGTGCGATTGCCGCGCTGGTCGGTCAAATTGTTTTACTGGTAATGGGCTGGCCGGGGGTTGAGAAAATTGCGGCTGTGCTGATCTATGGATTGAGCCTGGTTGGATTATTTTCAGCCAGCGCCACCTACCACCTAGTCAATGCCGGGCCAAAAGTCACCGCTATCTTGCGCAAACTTGACCACTCGGCCATTTACCTGTTGATTGCCGGATCATACACGCCTTTTTGCCTGCTGGCTTTTGAAGGGTTTTTCCGCTGGGGAATGCTGGCGATTGTGTGGACCTTTGCGATTGTGGGTATCATTGTTAAATTGTTTTACATGGGCGCGCCGCGCTGGGTATCGGCGGTGATTTACCTGCTGATGGGCTGGCTGTGTGTCTTCGCGGCTGGCGAGATGTTTAATGCCCTGCCCGTTTTCAGCCTGGTATGGATGATTGTGGGTGGCGTGATTTACAGCCTGGGAGCGGTCGTTTATGCGACTAAAATATTCGATTTTGTGCCGGGAAAGTTTGGTTTTCACGAAGTCTGGCATATTTTTGTCCTGTTGGGCGCGGCGGCGCATTTCATTGCTGTGGCGGGGGTGGTCGTTCTGATTTAGGGTTTTAACGCAGAGTCGCAAAGAAATGGAGGCGCAGGGTTTTGTTTTTTGACCTTGCGCCTTTGATTCTCTGCGCCTCCGCGTTAGGTTTTTGAAATACTACCCGTTTGGGTAATGGGCGGGTCATACCGGCAAAACTATAATCCGGGCCGTTAGCAATTTTGAACCTAATTTTCCAACCCCAAGAAGGAGATGTATCATGGCTAAGACAGTCAAAGATGTAATTGCAATGGGAAAAAACGTAAAGATGGTCGATATCCGATTTATCGACCTGCCCGGAACCTGGCAGCATTTCACCATTCCCGTCCGCCGCATGGATGAAGACTTGTTCAGCGAAGGCCTGCCCTTCGACGGTTCTTCCATTCGCGGTTTCCAGGAAATCCACGAATCGGATATGCTTCTGCTGCCCGATCCCGACTCGGCCTTCATCGACCCGGTGGCCGAAATTCCGACCCTGGTGCTGACTTGCAACGTCCACGACCCGATAACCCTGCAGCCCTACAGCCGCGACCCGCGCTATGTTGCCAAAAAGGCCGAAGCCTACCTGAAGCAAACCGGAATCGCCGACACGGCTTTCTTCGGCCCTGAAGCGGAATTTTTCATCTTCGATAATGTCCGCTATGGCAACGGCACCAACGAAGCCTTCTATGAAGTCGACAGTGTTGAGGGTTGGTGGAATAGCGGCCGCAGCGACCGCCAGAACTTCGGTGGTCAGATTTTGCCCAAGCGCGGCTACTTCCCCGTGCCGCCGACCGACACCCTGACCAATGTGCGCGGCGAGATTGTCATGGCTCTCGAAGAAGCTGGTGTGGTCATGGAAGTCCACCATCACGAGGTTGCCACTGCTGGCCAGGTCGAACTGGGCATGCGCTTCAATACCCTGACTCGCATGGCCGACCATTTGCTGGTCTACAAATATATTGCCAAGAACGTGGCCCGCAAGAACGGCAAAACCGTCACCTTCATGCCCAAGCCGCTCTTTGGCGACAACGGCTCCGGGATGCATGTCCACTCTTCGCTCTGGAAGGGTGACAGCAACGTCTTTTTCGATGCCAGCGGCTATGCCGGTCTCTCCGAGACGGCCAAGTACTACATCGGCGGCCTGCTCAAGCACGCCCCGGCCCTGCTCGCCCTGACCTCGCCGACCACCAACTCGTTCCGCCGCCTCGTGCCGGGCTTCGAAGCACCCGTCAACCTGGCTTACTCGCAGCGCAACCGCTCGGCCATTTGCCGCATTCCGGTTACCAAGAGCAGCAAGGCCAAGCGCGTCGAATTCCGCGCCCCGGATGCCTCCTCGAACCCGTACCTGTGCTTTGCCGCGATTATGATGGCCGGCCTCGATGGCATCCAGAACCGCATCGACCCCGGCGAACCTTCGGACAAGGACCTGTACGAACTGCCCGCTGAAGAAGCCAAGCTCATCAAGCAGGTTCCCTCCTCGCTCGAAGCGGTGCTGAACGAACTGGAAAAAGATTACGAATTCCTGCTCAAGGGTGATGTCTTCACCAGCGACCTGCTCGAAGCCTACATTGCTTACAAACGCCAGGTCGAGGTCGACCCGGTGCGCCTGCGCCCGACCCCCTACGAATTCAGCCTGTACTTCGACGTATAAACAAACGGCATTAGTCCTGTACCAAAAATTTCGCCACAGAGCCGCTGAGACGCGGAGAGATAAAACAAAACTCTGCGTCTCGGTGTCTCTGTGGCAATTTTTATCCTGAGGACATAATATGTCCTGGTGATACAATTCCCTGCATGGAAGCCCGTATGCCCCTGACCGAACCCGACCCAAGATTACTGGACGCACTTGCCAGCCTGAACCGGATTGGCGAAGCGATGAACCAAATCGGGCAGGATGGCGCTGTCAGCGTCGAAACAGCCCTGAAAATGATTGTCGAAAGTGCAACGCGAGTCGTGCCTGGTGCCTCAGCGGTGATTTACAGTTACGATGCCCGCGCCGCAGCCTTCGATCCCGATTCGCGCGTCTCGGCGGGTGAGTGGGACCAATCTGCGACCGGCGACCAGCCGCGCCCGGGCGGTTTGGGCATGCGCGCCATTCAGCAGCGTCGCCGCGTGCTCTCGCAGGAAGACAACGACGCCGAAATTCACCCCGTTCGCGCCCAGGCTGGAGCCAAGTCGATGTGCGTTTTCCCGCTGGTCGTCGCCGATGAGCCGGTTGGCGTACTCTATGTCTACCTGCTCGACGAGCGCCCGTTCAGTCATCTCGAACTGCTGATGCTCGACAACTTCGTCAACCTGGCGGCGATGGCAATTTACCACGCCCAGCACCTGGCGCGGATGCAGAAAAACCTCTCGCGCAAGGAAGATGAACTCAACCGCCTGCGGCGCGCTGGACTGCTGATTTCATCCCGTTTGCGGCTGGAAGATACGCTTAAGGCCATCCTGCAAATGGCGCTGGAGGTGACCGGGGCGCAGTACGGCATCTTTCGCCTGCTCGACCCCAGTGGCGAATTCCTGATCATGCGCGCTATTGCCGGGGAGCATTTGAACCGCCCGCTGGTCGAGGCCCTGCCGGTCAACGCCAACAGCGTCATGTCGTGGGTGGCGCGCAACCGCCAACCGATTTGTATCGCCGACCTGGAGGCCGAACCCTGGGCGCAGATTTATTACCCGCTCGATGCCGGGCTGCAAATGCGCTCCGAACTGGCTGTCCCGCTGATTGGGGCCAGCGGCAGGCTCGAGGGTGTCTTGAACCTCGAAAGCCCGCTGGTGGCCGCGTTTGGCGACGACGACAGCCACCTGCTGCAAGCCCTGGCGACCCAGGCCGTGATTGCCATTCAGGAAGTGCGCCTGCTCGATGCCTTACAAGAAGTGGCCCGCCTGTTGCTCAGCCAGCCATACCAGAAAGTCCTCCAGCATCTCGCCAAACTGGCCTGCGACCTGCTGGATGCCTCGGCCAGTTCCATCTGGTCGCTGAAAGGCGACGAACTGGTGCTGGATGTCTCCTCCGGCGGCTACCAGCACGGCGAGCGGATTCCACTTAATGGCAGTTTGACCGGCGAGGTGGTGCGCAGCGGCGAGCCGCTGGTGACGCATGACCTGCGCGCTGATGCGCGTTTCCACCGTCCCGACCTGGCCCAGTCGCAGAACTGGTCGCGGGCGCTGATTGTCCCGCTCCTGCCGGGGGATAGCAAACAGCCCCTGGGCGCGTTCAGCGTCTATAGTTCCAGCGCGGCGACCGGCCATTTTGCCGAATCCGAATGGGACAAGAAAGTGCTGGTCTGCCTGGCAGACTATGTCGTACTGGCTTACCAGAACGCTGCCCGCCAGGAGGCTCTGCTGGCGGCCCAGGAACAACGCTCGATTGCCGAGACCTTTGCCGCGGTGGGCGATATTACTTCCAATTTGTTGCATCATTTGAATAATAAGGTTGGCACAATCCCGGTGCGCATTCAGGGCATCGAGGACAAGTGCGAGGACATCCTGGCGGCCAACCCCTACCTTTCCCACAACCTCGATGAAATTGAGCGCTGCGCCAGCGAAGCGATGCAAAGCGTTCGCGACAGCCTGCTGCACCTGCGCCCGATTCGCCTGGAGCCGGTGCTGGTCTCCCCGCGCATCCAGGAGGCCATCCGTGCTACAAAAATGCCGCCGGGAATATACGTCCACTGCGACGCGCTCGACGGGTTGCCGATGGTGATTGCGGGCGGCAGTACGCTGTCCCTGTTGTTTACCAACCTGCTCGAAAACGCGGCTGACGCCATGGACGGCCAGGGGCGCATCCAAATCAGTGGTAAGTCGGACGAGAAATGGGTCGAAATCAGCGTCAGTGATAACGGCCCCGGCATCCCGCCGCACCTGCATGAGCATATCTTCGAGTTGAATTTCTCAGGGCGCGGGGCATCGCGCCCCGGCAAGTTGGGGTTTGGCCTTTGGTGGGTCAAGACCCTGATGACGCGCCTGGGCGGCTCGGTCAGTGTCGAAAGCGACGGCTTGCACGGCACAACCTTCCGCTTGCGTCTGCCGCGCGCCGAATCGAACGAAGGCGGCCTGCCATGAACGCCCCCTCCCTGCGCGCCCTGGTGGTTGAAGACGACCGCTCGTGGCAATCCATTTTGAGCGAACTGCTGACCGATGCCGGTTTGACGGTCGACCTGGCGAGCAACCTCGACGAGGCCAACCGCTTATTGAAAGAAAACTCGCACCGCATGGCCGTGCTGGATTTGTCACTGGCGGGCAGCGATCACCGCAACCACGATGGCTTGCGCATCCTTGAGTCGATTCGGCGTCACGACCCGGCCTGCCGCACCATCCTGCTGACGGGCTACGCCACGGTCGAGCTGGCGGTCAGCGTGCTGACCGAATACGGCGCATACAATTTTATGCGCAAGGAAAACTTTCACCGCGCCCAATTCCGCGAGATGATTCAGCGCATCCTGGCCAGCGCGCCGCCCTCAGACGAGAGAATGACCTCCATGACGGCAGCGCGCTCGGGTGAGTTGGCTCCCGCTTCTTCATCCGGCTCGGGAGCGATTCGCGCCCTTTTGGTCGAAGACGACGCGGGTTGGCGCGGCATTCTTTCCGAAATCCTGGCAGACCTGAACTACCAGGTGCGCCCGTGCAACAGTTTTGGCGAGGCAATTGGCTGCCTGCGGCGCGAGAAATATCACCTGGCGGTGGTCGATTTGTCGCTGGCCGGCCCGGCTGCCCGCGATGTGTTCCAGCCGGACGAATCGCTGGAGGGCTTTCAACTGCTTGCCAGCACCAAGACGGCCAATATCCCCACGATTGTCGTCAGCGGGGTGGCTTCGGTCGATGAAATCCAGCGCGCCTATGACCAGCAGGCGATTGTGGCTTACCTTGAAAAGCAGACGTTCGACCGGGCGGCTTTTCGGCGTGCGGTTGACGAGGCCCGGCGTACGCGTGGAATCTCGTCTGAGTTGGATGTCCTGACCGATCGCGAGCGCGAGGCCCTGGTGCTGCTGGCGCAGGGCATGACCAACAAAGATATTGCGGAAAGCCTGGTGATTACGACCAACACGGTCAAGCGCCACCTAAAGGCCATTTTTGAAAAATTGGATGTTCACACCCGCTCTGCCGCCGCAGCGAAGGCCATCAGTGCCGGGGTGGTGGTCGGGCGTCCGCTGCGCGAAATTGAAGATGATGAGTGATTTTAAGGGAGATGTATAGATAAGTTTGGTATCATTGGGGAGGTTTTTCGAGACGCAAATGACAACCATTGGAATTTTTGGCGCAGGACAATTGGGACGGATGCTGGCCCTGGCGGGATACCCGCTGGGGCTGCGTTTCCGTTTTTTTGACCCTGCGCCCGATTCACCCGCCAACCTGCTGGCTGACCATCTGACTGCCGACTACGCCGACGAGGTGGCCCTGCGCCGGTTCGTCGATGGCCTCGATGTCGTTACCTACGAATTTGAGAATGTGCCGGTGGCGACGGCTCGATTTATCGAGCAGTTTGTTCCTGTTTACCCGCCGCCGATTGCGCTCGAAAAAGCCCAGGACCGGCTGGTCGAGAAAACCTTTTTTCAGGAGTTGGGCATCCCGACCCCGGCGTTTATCGGACTGGACAACGGACTCTTTCACGGACTCACGGAGGGGAACGGACTTTTTTGGGGTGGTTTTCCGGCGGTGTTGAAGACCCGGCGGATGGGCTATGATGGCAAGGGGCAGTTTGTGGTGCATAACCGGGCCGAATTGGCCGATGCGTTGGATAAGCTAGCCGGGCAGGACGCGATACTGGAGCAGTTCATCCCTTTTGAGCGGGAATTTTCGATTATCTGCGCGCGTGGCCTGGATGGAAGTGTGGTGTTCTATCCGTTGACCCACAACACACATCGCGATGGCATTCTAAGGTTTTCGACCAACGCATATTTGGTTGCGAACAACGAATTGCAACGCCAGGCTGAATCGTATGCGCGGTCAGTGCTGGATGCGCTTGGCTATGTCGGCGTGCTGGCGATTGAGTTCTTCGAGAAGGAAGGCCGCTTGCTGGTCAATGAAATGGCTCCGCGTGTCCACAACAGCGGCCACTGGACGATTGACGGGGCGGTAACGTCGCAGTTCGAGAATCAAGTCAGGGCCGTGTGCGGGCTTCCGCTTGGGAGCGCAAGTCCGCTGGGGGCCTGCGCGATGGTCAACTTAATCGGGGACATCCCCGCAGCGGCGGACATCCTGAAGATTGAAGGCGCGCACCTGCACCTGTACGACAAACTGCCGCGACCCGGGCGCAAGGTGGGACACATTAATATTGTCGCGGAAAGCCACGAAAAACTGGAAGAAAAAATTGGAGAAGTGCAAAAATATGTCCTGGGATGAATCCCCCAAAGAAGAATGTGGCATTATTGGCGTGTTTGCGCCCAATGAAGATGTGGCGCGCATGACCTTTTTTGGTCTGTTTGCGCTCCAGCATCGCGGGCAGGAAGCGGCGGGCATGGCGGTTGCCGACGGCCAGGTGATTTCCACCTATAAAAATATCGGGCTGGTTTCGCAGGTTTTCCGCCCCGGTGCGCTGGACGAATTGAAAGGCCATTATGCGATAGGCCATGCGCGTTATTCGACGACCGGTTCGTCGCTCATTCGCAATGCCCAGCCGTTTATGATTGAGACCATGAACGGGCCGCTGGCATTGGCACACAACGGCAACCTGGTCAATTCGGCCGAACTGCGCGACGAGATGCTGCACCAGGGGGTCGGTTTTGCGTCATCGTCTGACAGTGAAGTGATGACGATGATGCTGGCCCGCGATTCTGGTACGACCTGGGAAGCGCGAATAAAGGAAGCCATGAAGAAGTGGGTAGGGGCATATTCGCTGGTAATCCTGACCCGTGACTGCGTGTATGCAGTGCGCGACCCGTGGGGATTCCGCCCGTTGAGCGTGGGGATGCTTCCGAATGGCGGTTACGCTGCCGCATCTGAGACCGGGGCGCTGCGTACGCTGGGTTGTGAAACTATTCGGGATGTCAAACCTGGCGAGATTGTGACCCTTTCGGCGAACGCACTGACCGTTACCCAGGCCTTGCCGCCTGTCAGCCCCTCGGCCAAATGCGTCTTTGAATTTATCTACTTTGCGCGGCCCGACCAGACCTGGGAAGGGGTTAATGTCCATGCAGTGCGGCAGAGGCTCGGCGAGGAACTGGCCCGGGAGTTTGGGCTACGCATCGAAACAGAAAACCGCATCCGGGAGGATGGAATCGGGGATGTGGTTATCCCAGTGCCCGATTCGTCCACTCCGGCGGCAATTGGTTTTGCGCGAATCAGCGGCATTCCTTTTAATGATGGCTTTATCAAAAACCGCTATGTCGGCCGGACGTTTATCGAACCGACAGATTCCCTGCGTAAGCGTGGGGTGGCTTTGAAGTTCAATGTCATCACTGAAAATGTGCGTGATAAGCGAGTTGTTGTTATCGATGACTCGATTGTGCGCGGTAACACGACTGGCCCGTTGATCAAGCTATTGCGGCAGTCTGGCGCGAAGGAAGTTCACATGTGCATCACCTGTCCGCCGATTACGCATCCGTGTTTTATGGGCGTCGACATGGGCCGCTTCGAAGACCTGATTGCGCACAAGCGCAGTGTGGATGAGATATGCAAAAAAGTTGACGCGGATTCGTTGACTTATCTTTCGCTGGATGGCATGATGCGCGCGGTTGGCAGCCCGCAAGGCTATTGCCAGGCTTGTTTTACCGGTCAATATCCGGTTTCGGTTGATTTGATGAGCGCCAAAACCGGTTTCGAGCGGGGAACAGCGTAAGCGCAGAATGTAGAAGGATGAATGCAGAATGAAGAATGTCTTGTTAATTGGCTCCGGCGGTCGTGAACATGCCCTGGCGTGGAAGCTGGCGCAGTCACCCCAACTGGCAAAACTCTATATCGCGCCGGGCAATCCGGGGACAGCGGAGTGTGGGGAAAATGTTCTCCTAGATGTAAATGACCACGCTAGGGTTGTCCGTTTTTGCCGTGAAAAGCAAATTAATCTGGTCGTGGTCGGCCCGGAAGCGCCGCTGGCAGATGGAATTGCGGACGCGTTGGTTGGGGCCGGTATCCGCTGTTTTGGGCCTGCCCGGGCGGCGGCGCAAATCGAGGCCTCGAAGGTTTTTGCCAAAGATTTCATGGCCCGGCATAACATTCCAACTGCGCGTTATGCCACATTTAGCAAACTTGCCGATGCGGTTCAATATATTGAAACCTTGGATACCCCGTTTGTTATCAAGGCCTCCGGGCTGGCGGCGGGAAAAGGGGTACTCCTGCCAGAGACTTTGGACGAAGCGAAATCCGTTTTGCAGGAAATTCTCGAAGGCGGCGTTTTTGGCGCGGCAGGCGCGCAAGTGGTCATCGAGGAACGCATGAGCGGGCCGGAAGTCTCGCTGATGGCGTTTACGGACGGCAAAACCGTCGTCCCGATGCTGGCGGCCCAGGACCATAAGCGGATTTTCGATGGTGACCAGGGCCCGAACACCGGCGGAATGGGCGCATACGCTCCTGCACCTATCTTTACACCCGATTTGCTGGACGAGGCCGTCGAAAAGATTCTCAAACCCGCCGTTTCCGGCCTGCGCTCGGAAGGGACTCCGTTTGTCGGCGTTCTCTACGCCGGGTTGATGCTCACCCTGGACGGAATCCGCGTGGTCGAGTTCAACTGCCGTTTCGGCGACCCGGAGACGCAGGTCCTCCTTCCGCTGCTCGAAACGGATTTGGTCGAAATTGCCGAGGCCTGCGTGGATGGGAAACTGTCCGAAACGCCAATCCGCTGGAGACCGGGCGCAGCCGTCTGTGTGGTGATGGCCGCGAAAGGGTATCCGGGCAAGGTGGAGAGCGGGAAGGTGGCAACGGTTGGCAGTTTGCCCGAAAACGCCATCTGCTTCCATGCCGGGACGAAGGTCAATGCCGATGGTCAGTTGACAACCTCCGGTGGGCGCGTGTTCGGTATAACGGCCTGGGCGCGGGATTTGCCCGATGCTGTCCAGTTCGCTTATGATGCGGTGGATGAAATCCATTTTGATGGAGGGCAGTATCGCAAGGATATTGCTGCCCGGGCGCTAGTCAACGGATAGATAACGGATGCGCGGATGGCGTTGTCAACGGATATTGCTCGGATGCACGGATAAACAAAACGGATGAGAATATGGAGGCACGATGGCCAAGGCAAAGCCGGGTTTTGTTGAAACAAAGTATGATGAATTGACTTTTCAGGTGAATGGGTTGGCAATGCAGGTGCATAACGAGCTAAAACCCGGGCACCCAGAGAAACTTTACCAGCGTCGTCTGGCTGAACTGTGTCGCCAGGCCGGACTGGGAGTCGAGATTGAAAAGCGAGTCGAGGTTTGGGTTGGCGATTTTATTGTCGGGTATATGTTCCTTGATTTGTGGATTGAAAACCGGTTGGTTGTTGAATGCAAGGCATTCTCGCACCTCTTGACCAATGATGAAATTTTCCAGGCGGTGGCTTATCTGGCCGCGACTGGAACCGAAGTTGGCATGCTCTACAATTTTGGCCTGCCGCGTCTCGATTATCGCCGTGTTTTGCCGCCTGTCGATGTGCAAAACTGGCAAAAGTCTTTGTATCGCGCTATTTGGGTAAAGCCGGGGGGTTCCCTTCCACCTTTGGACACCGAAGAATCTCCCGAACCAATTCGTTTTGTCGTGCAAGGCACGGAGCGTATCATCGAGATTTTCATCCGTTCATCCGCGCATCCGTTAGAATCCGTTGACCATGATATCCGCGCATCCGCGAAAAATCCGCTGAGTGAGTCCGCTTACGCTTCCTCCGGCGTCTCCATTGACGCTGGCAATCGCGCCGTGGAATTGATGAAAGACGCAGTCCGCGCAACCTACACCCCGGCGGTGCTGGCCGGAATAGGTTCTTTCGGCGGCCTGTTCGATGCGGCATTCCTGAAGGAGATGCAAAACCCGGTGCTGGTCGCTTCGACCGACGGCGTTGGGACGAAGGTCAAACTGGCTGCTGCCGCCGGGCGGTTTCGCGGCATCGGCCATGACATTGTCAACCATTGCATCGACGACATCCTCGTCCAGGGCGCGCGCCCGCTCTTTTTTATGGACTATTTTGCCACGTCCAAACTCAACCCCGAACAAACTGCCGAAGTCGTGACCGGGATTGCCGAAGCCTGCAAGGAATCGGGCATTGCCCTGCTGGGCGGAGAAACTGCCGAAATGCCGGGTGTTTATGCTCCCGGAGAGTTCGATGTGGCCGGGACGATACTCGGCGTTTTGGAACGCGACCATATTTTGCCGCGCACCTCCGAACTCAAGGCTGGCGACGTGCTGATTGGCATCCGCTCTTCTGGCCCGCACACCAACGGCTATTCGCTCATCCGCAAGGTGTTTGCCGACACCCCGCTCGATACGGTTTTTCCAGAATTGGGCGTTCCCCTGGCCGATGCCCTGCTGGCCTCGCATCGTTCCTATTTTAATCTCTTGCAATCGGCAATTCACCATCCCGGCTTGAAAGCCCTCGCCCACCTGACCGGCGGCGGATTTATCGAAAACATCCCGCGCATCCTGCCCGGTCACCTGGATGCCGTCATCCGTTTGGGTTCCTGGCCTGTGCCCCCGCTCTGGAATCTCATTCAACAAAAAGGCGATATTGCCCCCGATGAAATGTACCGTGTTTTCAATATGGGCATTGGGTTTGTGGTGGTGGTTGACCAAGCCTCGGCGGTCGAAATCCAGAATCTCATTCCAGAAGAGACATTTATCATCGGTCAGTTATCGCACGGCAGTCAAAAAACGCGTCTCACAAGTTAATTTATCCGTGCATCCGCTCCACATCCGTTGACCACCACTCATCCGTGCATCCGCTCCACATCCGTTGACCACCACTCATCCGCGCATCCGTTGATTACCCATCCGCGCATCCGTTACCCATCCGCTGACTCCCCCGCTCCTCGAAAGGAATCATCCCATGCCCTCCTCCCTCCCTCTCCGCTACGGAACCAACCCCCAGCAAGCCCCGGCGCGTGTCTTCATGCGTGACGGCTCAGACCTGCCTATTACCGTTCTGGGCGGTTCGCCCGGCTACATCAACCTGCTCGACGGCCTGAACGCCTGGCTGCTCGTGCGTGAACTGCGCCAGGCCACCAACCTGCCCGCGGCGGCATCCTTTAAGCATGTCAGCCCCGCCGGGGCCGCCGTCGCCGCGCCGCTCGACGAGACCCTGCGCAAAATCTACTTTGTCGATGACCTCGAACTCAGCCCCCTCGCCAGCGCCTACGCCCGCGCTCGCGGCTCTGACCGGCTGTGTTCCTTCGGCGATTTCATCGCCCTGTCCGATATTGTCGATGAACCCACCGCCCGCATCATTGCCCGCGAAGTCTCGGATGGAATCATCGCCCCCGGCTACGAGCCCGCGGCCCTCGAAATCCTGAAAGCCAAAAAGGGCGGCAAATACGCTGTTGTCAAAATTGACCCGTCCTACGAACCGCCCCAGACCGAAACCCGCGACGTGGCCGGAGTCGCTTTTGAGCAGCGCCGCCACGACCGCCTTGTCACCCCGGGTGATTTTACCAACATCGTCACCAAAAGCCGCGACCTGCCCGCCGCCGCCTTCCGCGACCTGATGGTCGCCTGGATTACGCTCAAATACACCCAATCGAATTCGGTTTGCTTCGTCAAAGACGGCCAGGCCATCGGCGTCGGCGCGGGCCAGCAATCGCGCGTCCACTGTGTGCGCCTGGCCGGGCAAAAGACCGACCTGTGGTACTTGCGCCAGCATCCCGCCGTGCTCGACCTGCCCTTTAAGCCCGGCACCAAACGCCCTGAGCGCGACAACGCCATCGACCAGTTCCTGCGCGACGACGTCACCCCGCGCGAAAAAGCCTCCTGGCCTGAACTCTTCACAGAAATCCCGCGCCAGCTCAGCCCCGAAGAAAGACGCGCCTGGCTCGACACCCTCACCGGCGTCAGCCTCGGCTCCGACGCCTTCTTCCCCTTCTCCGACAGCATCCACCGCGCCGCCGCCTCCGGCGTCAAATACATCTTCGAGCCCGGCGGCTCGGCCCGCGACGCCGAAGTCATCCAGGCCGCCGATGACTACGGCATGACGATGGCGTTTACGGGCGTGCGCTTGTTCCACCATTAATTATTGTAGGGGCGCAGCATTGCTGCGCCCCTACAATCAGGATTTTGAATATGTCCGCCAAACTGGTCGTCCTCATCTCTGGAACCGGCTCCAATTTACAGGCCATTCTCGACGCCTGTGCCGGGAACGTACTACCCGCCTCCGTGGTCGCCGTTATCTCGAACAAACCCAACACCTATGGCCTGACCCGCGCCCAAAAAGCGGATGTGCCTGCAATTGTCTTCCCCCTGGCTGAGGGCGAATCCCGCCCCGAATACGATTCCCGTCTCGCCGCCCTGGTTGCCAATTACGAGCCGGATTATGTCGTCCTGGCCGGTTGGATGCGCCTGCTGACGACCAATTTTCTCTCTGTTTTTCCGAATCGGGTCATCAACCTGCACCCTGCCCTGCCGGGGAAATTTCCTGGTACCCACGCCATCGAACGCGCCTACGAAGCCTTCCAGCGCGGAGAAATCACCCATACCGGCATCATGGTTCACCTCGTCCCCGACGAAGGCGTGGATAGCGGCCCCGTCCTGGCAACCCAAATCGTCCCGATTGAAGCGTCCGATACGCTGGAAAGCCTCGAAGAAAGAGTTCACCAGGCCGAGCATCGTTTGCTGGTTGAAACTTTAAAACAGGTAATAGGGTAGCACTACCTGGTTTCAATTTGGCTGGCGACATAAATTCCCGCCAGAATCAACAGCCCTCCGCCGATTTCCAGCGCGGAGGGGCTTTCGCTTAAGATAATGAACGCCAGAATTGTCGAGCCGATGGGTTCACCCAGCAATGTCACCGCCACAAACGATGCGGGCAGGTAGCGCAAAGCCCAGTTGAAGGTCGAATGGCCGAGCAGTTGCGGTACCAGGGCCAGCATCAGCAGCCAGAGATAGACCAGCGGCGGATAGCCAAACGGGGTTTGCCCGAAGCCGAGCATGATACCGATGAGAACAACCGCCGCCATACCGTAAACCACAAAAATATACGGAATGAGCGACATCTTCTCGCGCAGGCGGCGGCCAATTAACAGGTATCCGGCGCCCATCCAGGCCCCGCACAAGGCCAGGAAGTTGCCTAGGAAGGCCTCGCCGCGCGTAAACTCCGCCAGCGGCGGGCAGGCCAGGCCGCCATCCCAGGCGCAGGCTTCACTCAGGCCGACCACCGTCCCGCCGAGCAGGGCCAGGGCCAGACCGGCCAGCGTCGAGCGGCTGGGGGTTTCGCGCAGAAAAAGTGGTGAAAGGATGGCCACCCACAGCGGTGTGGTGCTGACCAGAACTACCGAACTGGCAACCGAGGTGAATTCCAGCGAGGAAATCCAGGTGGCGAAGTGCAGGGCCAGGAAGAAGCCGGAGAGCAGGCCCAGCCCGAGGGCGGAAGGTGTCAGGGCGCGCAATTCGTCCCGATGACTGAACCAGGCTACCGGGGCCAGGATGATACTCGCCAGGCTCAGGCGCATCGCGGCAATGACCAGCGACGGGGCGTCCTGTTGGGCATAACGGATAAAAATCGCAGCGGTTGAGACTGCCAATATCCCACCCGCGATGGCGAAATAGAGAAAGGCAGGGCTGGGACGTTCGTTTTGCAAGAGTGCCTCCGGTGGTGGTGATTTGTCATCACCCTTTTTGACGACTGAAATCGTCCGATTTGCCAATTGACCGGGGGTTAAGCCGGGGCTAGAATGATATCGTAACATCTTAAATCACCCAAAAAGTATCGTCAACCCTGACACGGGAAGGAGTTTACAAAATGGCTTTTGAATTACCGAAATTACCCTATGCTTACGAGGCGCTCGAACCGTTTATCGACGCCCAGACTATGACCATTCACCACACCAAGCACCACCAGGCTTATATTACCAACTTGAACGGCGCGCTGGAGAAGCATCCCGAACTGGCTTCCTGGTCGCTGGATGATCTGGTCGCCCGTCTGAGTGAAGTCCCCGAAGATGTGCGCGGTGTTATCCGCAACCACGGCGGCGGCACGCTCAACCACAATATCTTCTGGGAAGTGATGGCCCCCAACGCTGGCGGCGAACCGACCGGCGCGCTGGCCAAGGCGATTGAATCCGATTTTGGCGGGTTTGCCAACTTCAAGGCCGAGTTCGAGAAGGCCGCCGTTGGACGCTTCGGCTCTGGCTGGGCCTGGCTTTCCAAACAGGGCGGCAAACTGGTTGTGGTTTCGACCGCCAACCAGGACAACCCGCTGACCGACGGCCTGACCCCGCTGTTGGGAATCGATGTTTGGGAACATGCTTACTACCTGAAATACCAGAATCGCCGTCCTGAATACGTTACCAACTGGTGGAACGTCGTCAACTGGGACGAAGTTGCCCGCCGCCTGGGTTAATCCAAATTATGCCAGACAGCCGCGCCAAATTGTCGGTGCGGCTGTTTTCTTTCCCCGCTTTTGGAAAATCACCTGAAAAAAAGGGCGTAAATCCATTGCATCCCCTTACGGGCGCGGATATAATCAAATTACCTGGTTTCGCCAATTCAATAAGGAGAAAATACTATGACCCATATCATCACAAGTCTTTGTTTGCGCGATAGCGGTTGTGTGGAAGTTTGCCCGGTGGAATGCATTATGCCCGGCAAGCCGGTAGAAGAATGGCCCTGGTTTTACATCGACCCCGACACCTGCATCGATTGCGGCGCTTGCGTTCCCGAGTGCCCGTACAATGCTATCTTCCCCGAAGACGAGGTGCCTGCGGCATACACCGCCAAGGGTGGCGAGTTCATCAGCCGCATTGGCCTGGTCGGCCACTACGAGGGCACCGACCACCACGGCAAGGATGTGGTCTTGGAAACCGTCAAACCACTCGAGGCCGGTGAAACGGTCGATTTGACCGAGGATATCCAGCCGAATTACGATTATTATTCCAAAGGCCCCGGTTACAGCGCCAAAGACTGAACCGCGCTCCGGGCAAGATAGAGAAGACCCAGCCAAAACGGCGGGGTCTTCTCTATTAATATTCATCACCGGACACTTTTTATAAACGAACCGCCAAGGCCGCGACACCTGCCCTGGCGGGCGGTGCCAGGGAGAGCGCGAAGTTTTATGATTTTCCTTGGCGGTCTTCGCGCTCTTGGCGGTTCGAAGCCTTGAAAGTGCTGCAAAAACTTACCTTATTTCAGGCTTTCGATAGTCTGTCCGATTTCTGACAGGATTTCACGATAATCGGGGGAGAGATTTTGGGTGTCGAAGGTGAGCACTTTTGAGCCACATGTGTCGTGTAGCCAATTAGTCAAGTACTGCTCTATCAGGTCGGCGTCTTCAGCACTGGCAATGTTGATGCGTTCGCGGCGCGAGAGCCTGTCGCGGATGATGGCGGCCGGGGCTTGTAAGAAGATGACCAGGTCAGGCGGCGGCAGCGTGGCGCGGATAAATTCGTACAAACGGCGGCACAGGTCAAATTCGAGGTCGGTCAAATAGCCGCGGGCGTGGAAAAGGCGCGTAAAGCCGTGAAAATCCTGGTCAAGGCCGCCGTCCAGCAGGCCGGGACGGTTTCCGCTGCGCAGTTCGCGCTCCTGCTCGGCGCGTAATAGCAGGTAATCGATTTGGTTGGCGAGGGCGTAGCGCTGGTCGTTTTTGAACAGGGATTGGAAGGGCCGTTCGGCATGTTGTTCAAGGCCGAGGCTCAGGTTGGCGGCCCCGGCCAGCGCGCGCGCCAGGCTGGTCTTGCCGACTCCGCTGGTGCCGACGATGGCGATAAGTGAGGTTGTTTTCATTTCACGTCAAGAAAATAGCTAGCTCGCTTTTTTGCTATAGAATCTATGCTGCAAAGGGTCAGTCACCCTTGCAATTCCAAGTGCCTGGGTCATTTCTGGAAACATCTTCTCTGAAGATGATTTTAGATCATCCATTGCTGTGGGTTCGCCAACTAATTTCCTTCCCATATCTACTGCGATTAATTCCGTTTTTTTGAAAACATCATGTTTAAAGACAAATTTCCTTATAAGCTCCCCATTTTGGTGGTATTCAAAATCAAAAGAGTTGTCAATGTCACCGAGCGAATTTCGAAAAACATCATAACTTTTACTCAATATTTCGATTGCCTCGACTGTTTTAGGACTGTGCCAAAGCGTGTATCCGCAGTCATCGGCAATATGTGTCCATTCTGTATCATTCGCAAAAACCACATGGCGACCCAGAAAGGGTAACGGAGGATGCGTCTTTTGATAACCGTGTAACCCAAACAACTCCATAAAATCTTCGTCCGAAATTGAGTTATGGCTTCGGACATAAATCATAAAAGACGTGTGCAAAAATCCCCATTTCAAAAACGGATAATAAGGGTGGGAGGGATTGTTAGTGTTGTTGTTCGACATTTCAGGTTTATTACTCACTATGGGTCTACTGGTTAAAACGGATTAGACGGATTTGGCAGGAAAAGCCAAAGGACAAACCAACTTTTTGGGGATGAGTCCCTTCAAAAGATTCAATATGTGCCTGGTCTAACTTGACCATCAACATCTGGCACATATGCGGTTGTTACGTCCTGGCTGTTATCCTGCCAAAATTTCATCGTGCCAATTAACACCTGACAATCCTTATGTTGTCGTAGCCATTCTTTAATCGACTCTAACTCTTGCATGAACCAAATATTTCTTTCGCCATCATTACCTTTTTGTGGTTCAAGGCAAATTATGTCCAATCCTTCGTACTCATCGTATTCTCTGGTAAAGAGTTCATCTACTTTTTTCTGAAGTTCATTGTTTACTCTCCCCTTTATGGCAAAAGCGCTTTCAAAGAAAACAGTAATTGATGTTTTGAAAGCCAGTTTTTTTATGAGAGTATCAAACTCCTCCATTGTTTGGATAACACGATAATCTTTTGCCCCACCATGATTTGCATAGCGAATCATTACAACAAGAACTTCACTTTTTGCGAGATGCTCGTGCACCATCACAAGAAATGCGGAATTTTGGGTCGAGACGGGTTCACTTGGAAGTGCAATGTCCATCATTTAGAACCGTGTTCCATTTTTTTCTAACTGAAGGTTACTTGGATGGGTTTGGGTTAAAACGGAATCTCGTCCCATGAAGATTCACTTTCGTTTTGATCAACGGTTTCTGACTTGTCGGCTTCGATTGACTGAAGAAGCTTAATAGCACTTGCTACATTATTGAATATCAGGATGCTTTCGTTGTAGTTCAAAATCGTATTGTCGTGAGCAAAACTCTGATTATTCCTGACATCATTAAAGGCTTCCAAGATGGAGATCGACGCCTTCAAAATTCTCTCCGTCATTTGTGACTCAATAAGATTGTTTTGTTTCAAGTGCTTTACATATTCGCCAAACAAACTATGGAGCGGCTTGTTTCTATCATGTTCAATTCCGTGTTTGTCACAAAGTTGCCTGATATATTTCACGACAAAAGTATGCAATCTATCAAGTGCGGCTTCTGGCTCGTTGTTTCGGATACTGGCTTTTATTGACTTTGCAAGTAGCACAAAGTTTTTATCGCCTGAAATAGTTTCAATTGCGTCTAAATGCTCAACTGGACTATTTTGTATTAGCTTTTCTGCAATTCTCGTGCATTCATCATAAAGGGCTTGTTCTGCTGGCGTAATCTTTGGATAAAAATTTACCTTTTTCGCCTTCCAACATTCAAGCAGTTTCAGTAACAATTGCCCAACAACATGATTTGGCTCTTGTTGCCAAAAGGCTCGCAAACGATTTGCCTTTGATCCGCTGGCGTAGTCGTATTTGCTGTCATAAATTTCAATCCCCATATTTTCGAGAATAAATTCGGAAAAGGTCCTGTTTGAGAAGTCGATCACATAGCCAGTACCCATATCAAATAGTTTTTCGATTTTTAGTTTTTCAACGCTTGATAGGTCTGCCATGATTCCTTACCTTATTTTCAGCGAAGCACCCAACACAAATTTAACAAATTGGACGGACTCATACAGATTTTTTCAAAAATCCGCGCAAATCCGTCCAATCCGCCTCATCCGCGTCCCATTATTTACTTCCCTTGCGCCTTCGCCCAACCATCCTTCAACGTCACCGTGCGGTTGAAGACAGGCTTGCCGGGCAGGCTGTCAGAGTCGAGGCAGAAGTAGCCGGTGCGCTCGAACTGGATTTTTTCGCCGACCTGGGCTTCGGCCAGGGCCGGTTCGACGTAGGCATTCGCCAGCACTTCGAGCGAATTCGGGTTAAGAATTTCTTCCAGTTCGCCGTCGTCGGGGCGTTCGACGCTGAACAACTGCTCGTACAGGCGCACCTCGGCGGGCAGGGCGTGCTGGGCCGAGACCCAGTGAATGGTCGATTTGACCCGGCGTCCATCCGGGGCGTCGCCGCCGCGTGTGGCCGGGTCGTAGGTGGCGTGGACTTCGGTGATGTTCCCGGCCTCGTCCTTGACGACATGCGTGCAGGTCACCAGGTAGGCATAGCGCAGGCGCACTTCGTTGCCGGGGTACATGCGGAAATATTTGGGCGGCGGGGTTTCGCGGAAATCATCCTGCTCGATGTACAGCACCTTCGAGAAGGGCACTTTGCGTGTCCCGGCTTCGGGGTTTTCGGGGTTGTTGACGGCTTCCAGTTCTTCGCTCTGGTCTTCGGGGTAGTTGTCGATGACCAGTTTGAGCGGCTTGAGCACAGCCATGCGCCGCAGGGTGACTTTGTTGAGAATGCCGCGGATGATGGCTTCAAACTGCGCCATTTCAACCCAACTGTCGTTCTTGGTTTCGCCCATGCCGGTCACGAAGTCGATAATCGCTTCGGGCGGCACGCCCCGGCGGCGCAGGCCGCGCAGGGTGGTCAGGCGCGGATCGTCCCAGCCGTTGACCACGCCATCTTCGACCAGTTTGCGCAGTTTGCGTTTGCTCATCATGGCGTAAGTCAGGTTCAGGCGCGAGAATTCAATCTGGCGGCTGGGGAAGGCTTCCAGTTTTTCGAGGAACCACTCATACAGCGGGCGGTGGATGATGTACTCGTTCGAGCACAGCGAGTGGGTGACGCCTTCCATCGAGTCGTTCTGTCCGTGCGACCAATCATACATCGGGTAGATGTGCCATTTGTCGCCGGTGCGGTGATGGTGGGCGTTCATGATGCGGTACATGACCGGGTCGCGCAGCAGGATGTTGGGGTGGGTCATGTCGATTTTGGCGCGCAGGACGCGGCTGCCCTCGGGGAATTCACCGTTTTTCATCCGTTCCAACAGGTCGAGATTTTCCTCCACCGAACGGCCGCGCCAGGGCGAATCGACCCCGGGCTTGATGGCCGATTCTGAATCGCCCCACTTCGTTCCTTTGGGCAGCGTGCCGCGGCTGATGCTCATCTCTTCCTGGGTCTGGTCGTCCACGTAGGCCAATCCGAGTTTGACCAGGCGCACGGCCCAATCATAGAGCAGGTCAAAGTAGTCGGAAGCGAAGGTCACTTTGGCCCACTCGATTCCCAGCCAGGCGGCGTCTTCCTCGATGGCGTGCACGAATTCGGTCTCTTCCTTGGCCGGGTTGGTGTCATCGAAGCGCAGGTACAGTTCGCCGCCGAATTCTTTGGCGGTAAAGTAGTCAATCAGGAAGGCCTTGCAATGGCCGATGTGCAGGTAGCCGTTCGGTTCGGGTGGCAGGCGGGTGCGGACGTAGTTGAATCGTCCGTTTTTCAGGTCTTCGGCCACCGCTTCGCGGATGAAGGCGGGGATGCGGCTTACGGGTACGTTGTTTTCCATAATGGATCAGTTCCTTTTGATTGCTCACAATTTTGTGTTTGCGAAGGTATAATCTTTGTTTGTGAATTATTTTTGGATAATGTCATTTCGAAGGAGCCGCGCGCGGCGACTGACACCTGCCCTGCCGTCTCGCACCGGCGTGCTCGCGGCACGAACGGTGGCGGGTGATGCCAGGGGAAATCTTCTGCACAGGGCAAAGATTTCTCGCCGCTATGCGGCTCGAAATGACAAACACGGGTACAACCTGTCTGAGACAGGATGATGAATATCCAATTATACTCTCCAGGAGTGACTGATGAGCAAACCAACCGAAAAACCTGCCTTCCTCGGCACTTATTTTGACCGCGACGCCGTCCTGCGCCTGGCGCGCTGGACGCGGATTGTGGCCTGGGCCATTCTTGCCGTTTACCTGCTTCAATACGGCTATGATACCTTTATGACCCTGTTCAATTCAATCCGTGGGGGCTACCCTGTGGATTGGTACTACATGATGTTTAGCCTGGCCCGCCCGTTGCAGGGTGTCATGCTTTTGGTCGTCTTGCACGTGCTTTCCAGCGGACTGCTGGTCTTGCTGGATATCGAAGAAAACACCCGCCGCGCGGCGCGCAACAAATAAACCCCTACCTGTTTGACAGGCTTTCGCGCACAAACTTTTCCCAGACCGGGTAATCTTTTAATTCCCAGACGCTTTTTTGGGTCGCAAACGCCTCGCCTTCCTCCCAGCCCTGGCGCAGGACGCGCCACAGGGCCACGAAGGCCGAGGCGCGGTAGTTCATCGCGCAGTGCACAAAGACCTTTTTTCCCGGGCGCGCGTCCATGGCGTCCATGAAATCTCGCAGGTTTTCGGGTCGGGGCGCATCCCAGACCACGGGGATGTGGATGTATTCCATCCCCAGCGATTGCGCCACTTCGGCCTCGTCGGTGAGGGCGTTGTCGGAGGTTGCCAGGGCCAGGTTGATGACCGCCTCGAATCCGGCTTGGGCGACCTCGGCCAGTTCGGCGCGGGTGGGTTGCCCGGCGCTCCAGAGTGAGTCGTTCAGGATGGTCAGGTTGGTGATGTCCGCTGGAAGCGTTTTTTGTGTCGGCGTTGATCCTGGCCGTGAATCGAAAAACGCCATCACAACTTCGCGCAACTCTTCTTCTCCGTTGGTGAAATTCGAGAGGATGCTGACCGTGATATTTTCCGCGACGAAATGGCGCGAATCGAAACCGACGCCTGCGTCCCCGCCGACAATCGAATACCGGCTGCCGTCCAGCCGCTTGTAGACCCCGCATCCATACCCACATTCATCGTCGAACTTGTGGTGCGTATCCAGAAAGCTGGCGGTCAACGCCGGTGAGAGAATTTTGTTGGCGAAGAGATGTTCCCAGAAAGCGCGCAAATCCTGGGTTGTGGTGAACAGGCCGCCATCGCCTCCGCCGCGAATCGGCAGGTTGTAGAGGTTGGTCGTCTCGCGGTTCTCGAGATAGCCCAGGGCGGTGTTGGGCGGCAGATTGTTGAGGGCGAAAAAGCCGGTTTGCGTCATTTGCGCTGGCAGGAAGACCTGTTCGCGCATAAACTCGCGGAAAAGGCGGCCTGTGAGTTTTTCAATCAGCATTGCCAGCAAGACAAAACCGCCGTTTGAGTAGGAAAACCGTTCCCCGGGCTGAAATTTCAACTTCTGTCCCTGGAACAGGGGCCAGTAATCTGCCGGGGTTTCGAGGTGATACCAGGGAATCGAGACGAAAAAGTTGTCAAAATCTTGCTCGATTTCTTCGTCATAATAATCGTAAATGCCAGATGTGTGCGTCAGCAGGTGCAGGATGGCCGCAGACGGGTCGATAAAGCCGTTGTAGTCTGGCGAGATTTCTCCAACCCGGGTTTCCATCTTGAGCAATCCCTGCTCAATCAGCCGGCCAATCCCGAGGGCGGTGAAAAATTTTGTGCCGGATGCGATTCCAAAACGGGTGTTTACCTGGTTTGGGAGTTGGTTCGGTTTATCGCGGTAGCCAAAGGCTGCTTCGTAGAGCGGCTTGCCCGCCTGGTAAATGGAGACTACGCCTGAAAAATCGGTCTCGCTGGCTGTTTGTTCGATGCGCTCGATGAGAGTTTTCATGGGGCAATTCTTTCTTTAACTTTCCACGCGGACATTGGCCACCGTCCCGCCAGCCAGGACTTCCAACTGGGGCGGGGTCAACTCAAAAACGGCGTTGGGCGTCCCGGCGGCGGCCCAGATGATTTTGTACTGGAACAAGTCGGCATCGAGGAAGGTGGTTATCGGCTGGATGTGCCCGAACGGGGGAATTCCGCCGATGACAAAGCCGGTCGCTTCCCGCGCAAAATCCGGGTCGGCGCGACCGATTTTTTCCCCCAGCAGGGCGGCGACTTTTTTCTCGTCGACCCGGTTGGCGCCGCTGGCGATGACCAGCACCGGCTTGCCGCTTTCCCTGCCCCTGAAAATCAGCGATTTGGCAATCTGACCGAGGCTCACCCCGACCCGCTCGGCGGCCTCGACCGAAGTGCGCGTGCTTTCGGTGAACTCGACAACTTTCAAGTTGGTGCCGCGTTCGGCCAGCGCGTTTTGCACTTTTTGGGCCGAAGCGGACAGGGTTTCGCGAATTCCTTGCATAAATTCTCCTAAAATTACTTCAACAAAAATCCCTGTTCTTCCAATACCTCGCGCAGGAAAGTGCGCATCGGTTGGGAGATTCGCCTGGCGGTGTGTTCCAGCCAGCCGTATTCTTCCATCTCGCCCGGTCTGCCGGGGATTTCGACCTGGCGATTGTCGTAGATTCCGGTGGCGGCCATTTCCCGGTCATAGGCCAGCAGGACGTCATCTTGTTGGCTGTTGTAGCGCTCCCGATGCAAGATCGCCTCCAGCCCCAGGCGCGGGCGGATGCGCGGAGGCTTTTCGGGCCAGCCGACAGTCATGCCGGTGACCGGGAAAACAAGCCGGGGTAGTTCGAGCAGTTGGATGACCTCGCGCGGGTTGTTGCGAATCGAGCCGATATAACAGATACCCAGCCCCAGCGATTGGGCCGCCAGGGCGGCGTTCTGGGCGACAATGGCGGCATCGATTGCTGCAACCAGGAAATTTTCGACATGTTCGTGTGAATGTTCCAGCTCGCGCATCTGGCAGACGCGGTCAAGGCGGGCCAGGTCGGCGCACCAGGCCAGGAAGACTGGCGCTTGGGCGATATGTTTTTGCTCCCCGCACAAGCGCGCCAATTCGGCGCGTTTTACGGCGTCGGTTACGGCAATGACCGAGTAGGCCTGCATATTCGAGGAGGTCGAGGCGCGCTGACCGGCCTGGACGATGGTTTCGAGTACGGTATCAGGCAACGGGTCAGGGCGATAATGCCGGCAGGAGCCGTGCGTGTGAATTAAATCCAGGGTTTGGTTATTCATTTTTCAATTCCTGCTTTTCCATGCTGTGGTTCGATATTTTCGAACTTGGTCTTGATAAACAAATGCGGCGCCGCGACGTAGATTCCTTTTCCGGCGGCGGCAATTTGCCCGTCGGCCAGTAGTATCTCGGCCGTGGCAAAAGTTTTGCGGGCGTGGTGTTCGCTGATGCGGGCGCGGATGCTGATCGGACGCCCGAGCGGAATCGGGAGTTTGTAATCCACTTCCAACCGGGCGGCCACGACTTGCAGCCCTGCCACCCAAACCGCCGCGCCCATGGCTTCGTCCAGCACTGCCGCCGACGCCCCGCCGTGGACGTGTCCTGGCGGCCCCTGCTGGTTTTCGCCGAAGGTGTACTCTGCCCGGATATTCCTGCCCGCATCAGCATACCAGACCAGGCCGAGCGAATGCGGGTTGCTGTTTCCGCACACAAAGCAACTGCCATGTTCGGGGAGTTTTCTCATGGGTGGGCCTCCGTATTGATTTTAACCTTGTTTATTGGTTCATGCGCGGCTTTGATCAAAAGCATGTTCTTGGGGGCATAATTAAGATAATTTTTACACGATAACGATATAATCTCTTGAAATCGTAAACTGGAGAAAGAAAAATGGACTGGATGATTGTTCTTTTGCTCTTGGGCGGCCTGGTCACCCTGGTGGTTGGGGCGGAACTTCTCGTGCGCGGCGCTTCGCGCCTGGCGGCTGCTTTGGGTATTTCGCCCCTGGTGATCGGTCTAACGGTGGTGGCTTTTGGCACCAGTTCACCCGAATTGGCAGTCAGCGTGCAGTCGGCTTTCAGCGGCAGCGCCGATATTGCATTGGGAAACGTTGTCGGTAGTAATATTTTTAATATCTTATTGATCCTGGGGCTTTCGGCAATGATTACCCCCCTGATCGTTCACCAGCAGTTGGTGCGACTCGATGTGCCGCTGATGATAGGTCTGTCCATTTTGCTTTTCTTGATGGGACTGGATGGCAAGATCGGCCGTCTGGATGGCGCGTTTTTGTTTTTGGGTCTGATCGCTTATATCTGGTATGGAATTCGGGCAAGCCGTAAAGAAAGCAAAGAAGTAAAGCAGGAATATGCCGATGAATACACTTCACCAAAAGATGAAAAACAGCCATCCACCATTGTCAATGTGATTTTGATCGCGGTAGGGCTGGGCTTTTTGGTGCTTGGTTCGAACTGGCTTGTAGAGGGTGCGGTGTCACTGGCGCGACTATTTAACGTCAGCGACCTGGTAATCGGCCTGACCATCGTTGCCGCCGGCACTTCGATGCCGGAGGTGGCGACCTCGGTCATGGCGGCCATCAAAAAAGAGCGCGATATTGCTGTTGGGAATGTGGTTGGCAGCAATATTTTTAATATCATGGGTGTTTTGGGACTTTCGGCCTTTGTTGCTCCGGACGGTATCAATGTTGCAGCGTCTGCGCTGGCATTTGATATTCCTTTCATGATCGCGGTTGCCCTGGCCACCCTGCCAATCTTCTTCACTGGCAACCTGATCGCGCGTTGGGAAGGCGGTTTGTTCCTGCTGTACTATGTTGCTTACACCGCTTATGTGATCTTCGAGTCGATACAGAATCATCAAAACCGCGAAATTTTGGTCAACACCATGTTGTGGTTTGTGGTTCCTTTTACATTGCTGACGCTTGCCATTACCGTTGTTCAGGAAATCAGGGTCTTGCGGAAGAAACCGCTGGCATAAAATCGTTTTTATAGTTTATTGCGAGCCCGTTACGGTAGACTGACCTGAGCGGGACGGGTATACTTTGCCCATGACAACCACATTTTCCCCCGAACTGATTTCTTTTTTGCGCGCTTCGACGCGCGTCACTGCCCTGACCGGGGCAGGCGTTTCGCAGGAATCGGGTTTGCGCACCTTCCGCGACGCCCAGGTGGGAATTTGGGCGCAGTACCGCCCCGAGGAACTGGCGACGCCCGAAGCCTTCGAGCGCAACCCGCGCCTGGTCTGGGATTTCTACGCCACCCGCCGCGAGGGGGCCGGGTCTGCGCAGCCAAACCCTGGCCATTATGCCCTGGCGGAACTGGATAAACGCTTTTCAAATTTCCTGTTGGTTACCCAGAACATCGACGGTCTGCACCAGCGGGCGGGCAGCCGCAACCTGGTCGAATTGCACGGCAACCTGCGCCGCATCCGCTGTTCGCGCCGCTGTGGCACAATCGACGAGTGGGAGGAGTTGCCCGAAGTGGTTCCGGCCTGCCCCAAATGCGCCGCGCCGCTGCGCCCGGACGTGGTCTGGTTTGGGGAGGCGCTTCCCGAAGACGGCT
>Ga0208244_100227_pt1 | contig 67532 bp, 58 predicted proteins | sample SubbioCR12Aug_5A_FD_184828 | JGI IMG/M metagenome (GOLD analysis project Ga0208244, IMG submission 184828) | Serpentinite rock and fluid subsurface biosphere microbial communities from McLaughlin Reserve, California, USA - CR12Aug_5A (SPAdes) | ecosystem: Environmental > Terrestrial > Deep... | reverse complement strand
CGGAGCGCGAGCCGCCGTTTTTCTTCATGAAGCCGGCCGACGCCATCGTCACCGATGGCCGCATGACCTATCCCTCCAGGACCGCCGACCTGCAGCACGAGATCGAACTGGTGGTGGCGCTGTCGCGGGGCGGCAGGGACATCCCCGTTGCCGACGCGCCGGACTGCGTGTTCGGCTATGCCGTCGGCCTCGACATGACGCGGCGCGACATCCAGGGCGAACTGAAGGCCAAGGGGCGCTCCTGGGAGATGGGCAAGGCCTTCGACCAGTCGGCGCCGATTTCCCCGATCGTCCCGGCCAGCCGTATCGGCCATCCGCGGCACGGCGCCATCACGCTGGCCGTCAATAGTCAGCCGCGGCAGCACGGCGACCTTGCCGACATGATCTGGCCGGTGGCCGACATCATCGCCAACCTGTCCGGCTACGTCACGCTGCAGCCGGGCGACCTCATCTTCACCGGCACGCCGGCAGGGGTGGGGAAGGTGGAACGGGGCGACCGGCTGGAAGGCGAGATCGAGGGTGTGGGCACCCTGACGGTGACGATCGACTAGCCATGCAGCTTCTCGATCGCTTTCGCGGCCTGTCGTCGAAGATCTACATCGCCTTTCTGGTGACGGCGGTGGTGCCGGTGCTGGTGGCTGGCCTGGTCGGCATCTTTTTCTCGCTCGATGCGCTGCGCAAGGAGACGCTGCACCATCTGGAGCAGGAAGTGACCAGCCGCGCGGAAGGGATGGCACGCTTCTTCGACCAGCTCGCCAGCGAACTGCTGTACCTGTCGAGCGCCACGCAATTGCATGACGTCGCCAACCGGATAACGACGGGCCGCCAGGCGCTGCCGGCCGATGTGCGCCTGCGCCTGGAGCGGGACTACGCCGCCTTCGCCCGTGCCTATCCTTACATTTATCAGGTGCGCTTCCTCAGCGCCGACGGCATGGAGGTCGTGCGCATCGACCGGCGCGACGGCCGCATCTACACGGTGCCGGCGGAGGAACTGCAGAACAAGGCGGACCGCTACTACGTGCAGGAAGGCCTGGAGCACGAATCCGGACAGGTCTATGTGTCGCCGCTGGACCTCAACATCGAACGCGGCCAGGTGGAAAAGCCCGAGCGGCCGGTCATCCGTTTCGCCACGCCGATCGTCGACCGCACGGGCGTCAAGCGCGGCCTCCTGATCATCAATCTGCATGCCGCCTTCCTGCTGGGCCAGATTCAGGACATGGCGGGCAGCCGCAGCGGCGTCGCCTACCTGTTCGACCGTTCGGGCTTCTACCTGTCGCGCTCGGCCGATGCCGCCGAGCCGGAATCCTTCAGCATGCAGTCCGTCGAGGCGCTGACGCCGCTGATGCCGCGCGCCTTGCTCAGTCGCATCATCCATCACGAGAAGGGCACCGAAGAGCTGGGCGAGTCCATCATCGCGCACGCGCCCATCGGCATCGGCCAGACGCTGGCCGATCGCAGCGACAGCTCGATGGACTGGGCCATTGCGCTGTCGTTCCCGCGCAAGCGCCTGTTCGAAGCGGTGTTCAACCTCTATCTGCTCTACGGCGTGCTGGCGCTGACGCTGGTGGGCACCGCGATAGCCGGCTTCCTGCTGTCGCGCCATCTGCTGCGGCCGCTGCAACTGCTGAGCCGCGAAGCGGAGGAGATCGCCGAAGGGCGCTTCACCCACCGGGTCGAAATTCGCGGCAATGACGAGATCGCCGACCTTGGCCGGCGCTTCAATGCCATGGCGGCCCGCCTCGAGCAGTCCTACCGCGCGCTGGAGGACCGCAAGGGCGAACTGGAGAAGGAAGTGCAGATCCGCACCGCCGACCTGGAGCGCGAACAGCAGGAGCGGCGCGAACTCGACCGGCAGATGTTCCAGGTCGAGAAGATGACGACGCTGGGCGAAGTCGCCATGGGGCTGGCCCACGAGATCGGCAACCCGCTGGCGGGCATGAAGGCCGTGGCGCAGATGCTGCTGGAGGAAGACCTGCCCGCGCGCCAGCGCGAATACCTCGAGCGCATCCTCAATGAAGTCAATCGCCTGTCCGAATTTCTCTACACCTTCCACGGCTTTTCCGCGCCGCAGGAATTCCATCCCGTCGCCTGCCGCCTGGAACAGGTCCTCGAGGATGTGCTGTTGTGGACGCGCAAGGAGGCGAAGTCGCGCGGCGTGGCCATCGAATTCGCGCCGTGCAGCGCCCGCGTACCCGCGCTGTGGGCGGACCCGAACCGGCTCAAGCAGGTGCTGCTCAACCTCGTCATCAACGCCATCCACGCCATGCCCGAGGGCGGGCGCATCGAGATCGGCATGTGCGCCGGCCTCGGCCATCCCGAGGATCTCGACGGCACCGTGCCGAAGATGCGTTTCTGCGTGCGCGATACCGGCGTCGGCATCCCGCCCGAGGTGCTGCCCAAGGTGTTCGATCCCTTCTATACCACGCGGGCGGACGGCTCGGGTCTCGGGCTCGCCGTGGTGAAGAAGATCGCCCAGCAGCATGGCGCCGACATCCAGGTCGAATCGAAGCCGGGGCATGGCACCTGCTTCGAACTGGTCTGGCCCATCGCCCCGGGCGAGGACATTGAAAACCTGCGCGGGGCGGCCCGCGCGGGGACATGCAAGGAGCTTTCGCAAAGTGGCTGAACAGATACTCGTCGTCGAGGACGACACCACCATCCGCCTCACCCTGCGCGACGTGCTGGAGAAGCAGGGCCACGGCGTCGACCTGGCCGAGGACGGCGCGCAGGGGCTCGCCCTCTATCGCGCCAACAGCTACGGCCTGGTGATGCTCGACCTGCGCCTGCCCGACATGCACGGGCTTGAGGTGCTGCGCGCGCTGCGCGAGATCGATGGCGAAGCGCTGGTGGTGGTGATGACCGCCTATCCGGAGGTGCGCACCGCTGTCGACTGTGTCAAGGCCGGCGCCTACGACTACCTCAACAAGCCTTTCGAGCTCGACGACCTGAAGGAGATCGTGCGCCGCGCGCTGGAGACGCGGCGCCTGCGCCTGGAGGTCGAGCGCCTGCGCATCAGCGCCGCCCAGCCGGCGCCGCTCGAAGGCATGATCGGCGCCGGCCCCGCCTTCCTGGCCATGGTGGAAGTGACGCGGCGCATCGCCGCCGCGCCGCGCGTGCCGGTGCTGATCCGCGGCGAGTCGGGCACCGGCAAGGAGCGCGTGGCGCAGGCCATCCACAACCTCAGCCCGCGCGCCGCCGGCCCCTGGGTGACGCTCAACTGCTCGGCGCTGGCCGAGGGCCTGCTCGAATCGGAAATGTTCGGCCACGAGAAAGGCGCCTTCACCGACGCCAAGGCGGCCAAGCGCGGTCTGCTGGAACTGGCCGACGGCGGCACGCTGTTCCTCGACGAGATCGGCGACCTCTCGCTGACCCTGCAGCCGAAGCTGCTGCGCGCCATCGAGACGCAAACCTTCCGCCGCGTCGGCGGGCAGAAGGAGCTCTCGGTCGACGTGCGCTTCGTCGCCGCCACCAACCGCGACCTCGACGGCATGGTCAAGGCGGGCAGCTTCCGCGAAGACCTTTATTACCGGCTCAACGTCGGCAGCATCGACGTGCCGCCGCTTCGCGCGAGGCGCGAGGACATCCTGCCGCTGGCGCAGCATTTTCTTGCCGAGGCGGGCAGGATGATGGGCATTCACGCGGCGCGCCTGGATCAGGCCGTGCATGCCCTGCTGGAAAATTACGCCTGGCCGGGCAACGTGCGCGAACTGCGCAACGTCATGGAACGCGCGCTCATCCTCTCCGGCGGCATCCCCATCGAGCCGCCGCACCTGCCCAGGGAAATCACCGCCGTCAAAACGGGCCGGATGCCGGCGGCGGACGAAGACGGCCTGACCGTCCCGCCGCTGGCGGAAATCGAGAAGCGCCACATCCGCCGCGCCCTGGAACACTGCCGCGGCAACAAGACCCAGGCCGCCAAGCTCCTCGGCATCACCCGCCTGACCCTGCGCACCAAGATCGCCGATTACGGCTGGACGGAGTTTCTCGGCAGCGCGGAGTAGCCCTTCCCCTCTCCCCGAAACGGGGAGAGGGCAGGGTGAGGGGCAGCGGCTGCCAGCAAAAGTCAGTCCCCGCAATACGGCGATGTCAGGGCTGTCGCCGGATGGCAGCCATCCGGATAACAAATCACCAACACATTGCCAGCACTCAATCGCCTTACTATAATCAATATCGTAAGGACAAGAGGAGGTTGTCATGTCAAACGACGCCACGCTGACCAGCAAGGGCCAAACGACAATTCCCAAGGAAATTCGGGACAGTCTTTCCATGAAGGCCGGCGACCGGATGACGTTTACCTTGATGCCGGATGGCACGGTCGTCATGCGGGTGAAGACGAAGCGCGTTGCCGAACTGGCGGGCGTATTGCACAAGAAGGGTCGCAAACCTGTACCCGTCGGGCAGTTGTCGCGGTGATGCTGGGAGTCGATACCAATGTTCTCGTTCGCTTTCTGGTTCGGGATGAAGAAGCCCAGTTCGAGAAGGCCCGCAGGCTGATCAAGCGTGAAGTCGCGGCAGGGCGCCGCGTTTTCGTAAGCCAGTTGGTTCTCATGGAAACCGAATGGGTGCTGCGCAGCCGATACAGCCTGCCGAAGAATTCGATCATTGAAGCCATCTCGGGCTTGCTCGATGCGGCCGATGTTCGATTCGAGGAAGAGCCGGCCGTCGAGGAGGCGCTTTTCATCTGGAGGGATACGACCGCCGATTTCGCCGATTGTCTGATCGGCGCCCAGAACCGGCGGCTTGGCTGCCGGGCGACGGCAACCTTCGATAAGAAAGCTTCCAGGTTGCCGGGGTTCATAGCGGCCTGACGATAGTCGGCGAAGCGTGGCCACATCGCGTTTGCCGGAGGCGTTCCCGGCTTGCCCCGTCAGGGCTTTCATGTGGACCTCGTTCTGCCTGCTTGTGAGTATCGGCGGCATAGGGTGCCGGCTGCGCGCCGGTAAGCTGGGCGCAAGGCTGGCGCAGTCCGGAAAAAGTCAGTCGCCACAATACGGCGCCGCAAGCAATTATTCCGGCGCCGGCCTGCGCCGTTGGAAACCGGCCCCACAAACCGTTCCATGCGCGGGATAATGGCCTCCGGCGACCATGGTTTTCCCTGAACGGAATCAACAATGAAACGATCCGACGCGATTGATCTGCTTGCCCGAAGCAAGCCCATCCTGGCAGAGCGCTACGGCGTCACGGATCTCGCCCTGTTCGGCTCCACCGCGCGGGACAGTGCCGGCACCGGAAGCGATGTCGATGTGCTGGTGGCGTTCGACGGCCCGGCGACCTCGGCGCGCTATTTCGGCGTCCAGTTTTATCTCGAAGACCTCTTCGGTTGCGCGGTCGACCTTGTGACGGAAAAAGCCGTGCGCGCGGAACTCCGGCCGTTCATCGAGAAAGAGGCCATTCATGTCTGATGCCGCAGCGCGCGAGTGGCGGTTCTACATCGACGACATGATTGGCTTCGCCGGCAAGGCAATTGACTACACCAAGGGTCTCGATCAGTCGGCTTTCATCGACGGTGGGCTGAATTACGACGCCACCGTGCGCAACCTCGAACTGATCGGCGAGGCGGCTAGCCGCATTCCCGAGTCGGTACGCGCCGAGAATCCTCAGATCCCCTGGAGAAAAGTCATCGCCACGCGCAACCGCGTGATCCATGGCTATCTCGGCATCGACAACGACACATTGTGGAGCATTGTCCGGGACGATATTCCAGCGTTGCTGGAAATGCTCAAAGCCCTCAAGAGCGGTTTGTCCTGAGCTTAGGGTAGTGGAAATCCTGAATAGTCAGTCGCTGTGACACGGCGACGAGTGACGCTTTCGGCTAAGAGCGGAAATTGAGATGGGATGTCGTGGGTGTCTCAAACTCGGCCGGAGCGCACGGTCAGCGTCAATGCTGATAACATCAGCTAGCAGCCATTGAGAGACATTAGCCTTCAATTCCAGAATGAGTGCTTCAGACTGACAACAGACCATCAGCGATCTTGGCGCAGAGAGATGCCACCGTGCCCGCAGATAGCGCTGAGCATGTAATTCACCCGGCCATTGAAGAAAGCCAAGCTGAGCAGAATCTTGTTGGTGCTAGGTAAAACCCCTGCCATTAATCGGAGAACGTTGTCGTGAGTAAAACATCCTGCGCGAACAAGGTACTTTTCGGGCTAGTCCTGATGCAGGCGTTAGTCTGTCGTGCCGATCAAGTGGAAATTAAAAACCTCAGCCTTGAAGACTCTATGATCGAGCAAATGAAGGGGGATATCGATGCGCTGTATGAAGAATGGATCAAGGCGCGTTGGCAGATCGTGTATGGGAAGAAGGAACGCGGCTTTTTTACGCTCGACAACGGCGTTGCGGCAAGCAAAGACATCGATAGTGGAATGCGCCGTTTCTGCTCAAGCGTGAACGGCAATTTCACTAGCGAAACAGAGAAGTGGGGCTGGATTTTTACTTGTTCTGATAAAAGCAAGCAGCTTATTGGAAAGCTCTCCATACAGACTTATAAGAATCCAGAACGCATCAAGATTTTTTTAGACTCCCCTAAAGCCCAAGCCAATGCTAAAGCCATCTATGAAAAGCGTGCGCAGGCATTAGAAGCATCGCTTCTCGAAAATGGGCCGACTGGATGGGTGACGATCAACGGTGATCGCCGTCCATTCCTCAGAATAGGTAATTTCAAGGAGCGCTGGCCATGTTATGTCCGGCTATCGAGCGATGACGAAATTGCCTTCGAAGCTGTTAAGAAAATCTCAATTACTGGTGTAACCGCGCATATCGAAACGGCTGATGGACTTGTTGACTCCGTAAATACGGCTCGCCTTAATCGGCGGAAGCGAGATTCGTACTATGGGCATATGAGCTGGGGGATATCTGGTATCAAATCTCTTTCGCTTATCCTGATGGCAGATAATGGGACTCTATACGAGCAAGTAATTGACAATCTTAATGGTTTAGAGTCGATTGAAATCGATCAAAATGCTAAGCCACTTAAGATCGCTGCGACCGGTGATTTTCCTGACGAGGTTATAGAGTTTGGTCGAAAGAAGCTTTCACCGATTCTCGAAGAAAAGCGCCTGCGTGCTCTTGAAGAGCAGCGCATCCGAGAACAACGGGCAGCAAAAGAAGAGGCGCGACTTATTGCATGGCGCAAGACACTCAGTATCGGCTCAGACACTTTCTGCGGACCTGTAATTGAATTGCGCAGCCCGATGGTTAAGATTGCCGTAAATGCCCAGCTCGCAGGTTTTGGTTCTGAAGCTTGGCTAAAAGCGCCACAGGTTTTTCCGCCAGAATACGGTTGTCTTAACACAAATGGCCGTTTAGCTCCGCGCCAAACACCCTAGCCCGAACTTTGACCTGACCGCCAGAGCATTTCCTTTCTCATCATGAAGTTGTGTTCTGCGTACGGGTTCGCTACTGGGTACGCGCGGGGTTGACTCCAAGCAGCTTGAAGGCCTTTTCCTGCACTGGTGTGGGCCGGGTGGTCAGGACGATCTTGGCCTTCGGATTCAGTGTTGTGTGGGTGATGTTGTAGGCCAGCGTCGCCAGGTCCTGCATCATTATGCACAGTCCCCAGTTATGAACAGTTCACCGACTCCGATCCCGATTGCTGCCGGTCGCGCTCAGGGCCAAATTGTGATTGCAGTGCAATCGTTACTCCGGTAGACTGCTATCATTGATTGCAATCTGGGAGGTAAATATGGCTACCAATCTTGTGGTTCGAAATGTTGATGAGGATGTTGCCTTGGCACTGAAACAACTGGCGGCAGCTCATGGAAGAAGCGCGGAAGCCGAGCATCGTGAGATTTTAAGAACAGTTCTGCAACGCCCGAAGCGTCGGTCTGTTGCCGAGATTCTCTCGAGCATGCCAAATGTTGGTGAAGACTCCGACTTCAATTGCCGAAACGGGTAGGAGCCGACATGTACTTGGTCGACACCAATGTCATCAGTGAGGCCCGAAAGGGGAAAAAGGCGAACCCCGGCGTTAAAAAGTTTTTCCAGGCGATCGAAGCTGAAGGCCTCTATTTGTCAGTGCAAACAATAGGTGAAATTCGAAGAGGGCTGGAGAATATCCGGCGTCGCGGCGATCTTCCCCAGGCCAGGAAGCTTGAAAAATGGCTTGATTTGGTCGTGGCGGATTACGCCGACAGGATATTGAGCTTTGATGAAGAATGCGCTCAGGTGTGGGGCCGGCTGATGTCGCCTCATCATGAACATCCAATAGACAAACAGATTGCGGCGATCGCACTGATTCATGACATGACAGTAGTAACGCGCAACGTCGATGATTTTCGCGGAACTGGTACGAGAACAAGCAATCCCTTCGTTTGACAACTACAGACGGCGAACCGGTCGTTTTCCGGCCGCGACGGTCAGTTTCTGACCACCCGTTTCCCTCTTCCCGCATAACGGCCACCGGCCTGTAACCCGCGCCAGTCTTGGCTTTCAGGCCGATTTCCCCTCTGGCACGGATGCTGCAATGACTCACACGCGCGCTATGCGCAAGACGAGACATGGGAGGGGCGCTTGTCCCAGGCAACCACCACATCGGCGTTCCAGGCCCTGAAGGGGACCTACAGGGGCGTCGTCAAGATATCGCTCATGCTGGCGGCGACCTACCTGGTCGCGCAGGGCCTGACGTCGATCCTGCCGGCTGCCGACTACCGCTCGCTGTTCGGTTTCTCCAACCGCACGGCGGTGTGGATTGTCGCCGAGCTGCACCTGATGTTCGCCGCCTTCGTGCTCGGCGTGCCGATCTTCGCCTTCATCACCGAGATCGTCGGCGTGGCGACGAAGGAGAAGCGCTACGACGATCTGGCGCGCGAATTCACCAAGCTGCTGGCCATGGCCTACACGCTCACGGCAATGCTCGGCTGCGTGCTGCTGGTGCTGTTCATCGTGCTCTACCCGAAGCTCACCGGCTACCTGTCGGGCCTGTTCAAGCCGACCTGGCTGCTCTACATCGTGCTCATCTTCGGCGAGGTGATCCTCGCCTATCTGTATTGGTATACCTGGGACCTGTTGCAGGGCGCGGCCAAGAAGTGGCACCTGCTGCTCGGCCTGCTGGTGAACCTGTGGGGCACGGCGCTGCTGTTCGTCGCCGACATCTGGGTCACCTTCATGATGAGCCCGGCCGGCATCGACGACGCCAACAACCTCGTCAGCCTGTGGGACGCCATCAACAACCACACCTGGATGCCGATCAACATCCACCGCCTGCTCGCCAACGTCGCCTTCGGCGGCGCCATCGTCGCCGCCTACGCGGCAGTGCGCTTCCTCAACGCGAAGACGGACGAGGAGAAGGCGCGCTTCGACTGGATGGGCTACGTCGGTTCCTTCATCGCCATCGCCGCCTTCATCCCGCTGCCCTTCGCCGGCTACTGGCTGGGCCGCGAGATCTACCAGTTCTCCGAGCAGATGGGCGTGTCGATGATGGGCGGCAGCTTCGCCTGGCTGTGGATACTGCAGGCCATGCTGATCGGCGGGCTGTTCCTCGCCTCCAACTTCTACCTGTGGCTGGGCATGGGGCGCATCCCCGGCGGCGAGCGCTACACCAGGTTCCAGATCGGCATGATGATCGTGCTGACCGTCGGCTTCATCGTCTGGGCCACGCCGCGCTCGATCATCGCTTCCGGCATGGAGATGGCGGCGATGGGCGGCTCGCACCATCCCTTCCTCGGCCTCTTCGGCGTCATGGCGGCGAAGAACACGGCGGTGAACCTGATGATCCTCACCACCTTCTTCTCCTTCATGCTCTACCGCCGCGGCAACCGCATTCCCGTCGTGGCGTGGGCGACGGCGGGCAAGGCCGTGCAGGCGCTGGTCATCGCCGCCGCCGCCGTGGTGGTCGTGAGCTATGGCGTCTACAGCTACTTCGTGCCGTCGATCACGCGCATCGGCTTCTCGGTGTACCAGGTCTCGGCGGTGCTGGCGGCGATGGCGCTGTTCGTCGCCATCGACATTCCGCTGCTGAAGGGCGCTTCGGTAATCGGCGCGATCAGGTGGGGCCGGATTCCCGGCCGCGCGCAGTACGCGCTGTTCTTCATGGCGGTCTCGTTCACCTGGCTGATGGGGCTGATGGGCTACATCCGCTCCGGCATCCGCCAGTACTGGCATGTCTACGGCCGCGTCATGGACGAGAGCGCCAACGCCTACACCATGACCCACGGCCACGCCACCATCATCGTGTCGGTGATCGTCGTCATCTTCTTCCTGCTGGTCTCGGCTGTATTTGCGATGGCAACACGGCATGACGACGGAAAAGGAGCCGGCGCATGACCGACATGAGCAAGACCTTTTTCAAGGTGTTCGCCTTCGTCGTGGCGACGGTGAGCCTGTATGCCTATGTCGGCCAGCTCGTGCCGCAGTTCGAGGAGCACCCGCCGCAGAAGAAGGTCATCACGCCGCTGACGCCCGTCGACGAACTGGTCGCCGCCGGCCAGGATCTGCTGCGCGGCAAGGGCGGCTGCCTGGTGTGCCACAAGGACCAGGAGCGCGGCAACGATCGCGGCCCCGATCTGCGCCAGTCGGCCGGCAAGGCTGCAGCACGCAAACCCGGCATGGATGCGGATGCCTACCTGATCGAATCGCTGGTGCGCCCGGACGACCATCTTGTCGAGGGCTATCCGAAGATGATGCCGTCGGCGATGAAGCCGCCCGCCAATCTTTCCATGGCGGAAGTGAAGGCGGTGGTGGCCTACCTGCAGTCGCTCGGCGGCGCCGAGGTGACGATGAAGGTGCTGGCCGAGGATGTTGTCGCCGAGAAGAAGGCGAGCGGACCCGTGCATCGCGGCAAGGCGCTGATGGCGGAGCAGGGCTGCATCGGCTGCCACAAGCTTGAAGGGGAGGGCGGCGAGGTTGGTCCGGAGCTGAACAAGGTGGCCGAACGCATCGAGCCGGCGCAGATCGCGCAGAAGATCGCCGATCCGACGCTGTGGACGACCCAGGGCTTCCAGGCCGGCCTGATGCCGCCGCGCCCGGATATGTCCGAAGGCGATCGCCAGGAGATCGCCGCCTACCTCGCCGGGCTTGCCGGGAAGAACTACAGCCCGACCGGCGCGACATCGCCCTGGTCGCATGAAGGCGTGCGCCTCGGCGTGGTGATCGCCGTCTTCAACATCGTCATGCTGCTGGTGCTGGCCTGGGCGCGCCGTCGCGAAGCCCTCTCCCCCGACCCCTCTCCCGCAGGCGGGAGAGGGGAGACCAATGCGGGGGCGGCGTCATGATCCGCCACACGTCCTATCTCGCCATCGCGCTCTGGCTGGCCATCTTTGCCGGCCTGAAGCTCTTCATCCGGCCGCCCATGCCGGCCAGCGTCATGATGATCTACATGGTGTTGTCCACGCTGGGCATCCTGGTCTACGTCGCCGCCAACGAGGAGCGCTTCAGGCACTTCATCGCGCCGCTCAAGGCGGTGTTCGAGGGTCGCGCGCCGAAGGCCGTGCAGGCGCTGGTGCTGGCCGGCATCCCGCTGCTGCTGGCCTGGGGCGCCTGGCTGCGCACGGCGCCGACCTGGGATGCGCCGTACGAGCCGCGCGTGGTGCACCCCGAGCCGCCATCGAGCTTCGCCTTGCACGGCAAGCGCATCGAGACGGCGGGGCTGAAGAACCCGCTGCGCACGACCGATGCGGCGGCGCTGGAAAAGCATACCGCCGAGGGCAAGAAAATCTATTACCAGAACTGTTTCTATTGCCACGGCGATGCGCTGGCCGGCGACGGCCACTTCGCGCAGGCTTTCTCCCCTATTCCGGCGAACTTCCGCGACGTCGGCACGATTGCCATGCTGCAGGAATCCTATGTTTTCTGGCGCGTCGCCAGCGGCGGCCCGGGCCTGCCCAAGGGCGCCACGCCGTGGAGCTCGGCCATGCCGGCGTGGCAGAACCTGCTCACCGAAGAGGAAATGTGGAAGGCCATCCTCTACATCTACGCCGGCTCGGGTTCGGCGCCGCGCACCTGGGAAGAGGAGCCGAAGAAATGAGGGTAATGACAAACCTCTTTCAACGCAGAGGACGCAAAGGCGCAAAGAACGCAAAGAAAAACATGTCGAGAGATTCCTTTGCGACCTTTGCGTCTTTGCGATCTTTGCGTTTGGAGCGGTTGCTGGCCTTCTGGATCGCGACAGCGTTCGGATCCGCCTTCGCCGCCGACGCGCCCAAGGTCAAGACCGAGCCGGTGAAAGCCACGCCGGTGGCCGCCGATCTCGAGGCCGGCAAAAAACTCTACCAACGCTGGTGCACCCAGTGCCACGGCGACGAAGGCAAGGGCGACGGTCCGGCGGCCGACTTCGTCTACCCGCGGCCGCGTGATTTCACCCTGGCCATCTACAAGGTGCGCCGGACGCCCTCCGGCGCCCTGCCGACCGATCATGACCTGTTCCACATCATCAGCGAGGGCCTGCCCGGCACCTCCATGCCGGCGTGGAAGAAATTCATTTCCGAGAACGAGCGCTGGCAACTGGTGCATTACGTCAAGACCTTCGACATGCTCGGCCTGTTCGAGGAGGAGCCGCCCAAGGAGCAGGTGGTGATCGACGCGGCGCCGAAAATGACGCCGGAACTGATCGCCAGGGGCAAGACGCTCTATGAAGAGAAGAAATGCTGGCAGTGCCACGGCGCCGGCGGGCGCGGCGACGGACCATCGGCCTCGGGCCAGAAGGACGAATGGAGCTTTCCGATCCGCCCGGTGAACTTCACCAAGAGCTGGCGCTTCCGCGGCGGCGACCGCATCGAGGACATCTACCGCACCTTCACCACCGGCTTCAACGGCACGCCGATGCCGTCTTTTGTCGGCGCCATACCCGCTGCGGAGGATCGCTGGGCGCTGGCGGCCTTCGTCAAGAGCCTGGCGCGGCCTTTGATGACCGGCCAGGTGCTGAAGGCCGGCTTCGTCGCCGGCGACATCCCGGCCGATGCCTACGCCAGGGCGTGGGAAGAGGCGGAGTTCACGGACTTCCCGCTGGCCGGCCAGATCATCCAGGAGCCGCGCTGGTTCCAGCCCATGCACGACGTCATCACGGCGCGCGCGCTCTACAACGACAAGGAAATCGCCATCCTGCTGGAGTGGGACGACGGCACGCACAACAAGGGCGAAGGCGGCAAGCCGGTCGACCAGGTGGCGCTGCAGATGCCGGCAGGTCCCCTGGAAGGCAGCGAAAAACCGTACTTCATCCACGGCGATGCCAGGCATGCCGTCGACCTCTGGCGCTGGAACCCGGCGCAGGGCCTTTCCCGCGCGACGGCCAACGGCGCCGGCAAGGAGAAGCCTCTGGATGCCGGCGGCGTCGTCGCCCAGGGCAGCTACAAGGACGGCCAGTATCGCGTCATCCTGCGCCGCCCGCTCGGAAAAGTCAGTTCCGGCGACACGGCGATCGAGCCCGGCCAGTTCGTGCCCATCGCCTTCCAGTTGTGGGACGGCGACAACGGCGAGGAGGGCATGAAGATGTCGCTGTCCACCTGGTACTACCTGCTGCCGCAGCCGGCGACGCCGCTCACGGTGGTCCTGTGGCCGCTGGGCCTGGGCTTCCTCGCACTGGGCGGGGAGGTGTGGCTGCTGCGCAGGATGAGAAGAAAGGAGAAGGCGTGAAAGGCGAAATCCCCCCAACCCCCCTTTTGCAAAGGGGGGCCTGGCATCGCGCCATTTCCCCCCTTTGTAAAAGGGGGGCCAGGGGGGATTTCAACCGCGGCAAAACACCATGATCCCCTCGATCCCCCCCACGCTTTGGCTGCTCGCCGCGGGCCTGCTGCTTTTCATCGGCGCGCCGGCGCAGGCCAACACCAACAAGTGGGACCGGCTCGACGCCGACGAGCCGGCGCCGGCGTTTTCGCTCATTGACCAGAGCGGCCGCCGTGTCGCACTGGCTGACTTTCGCGGCAAGGTGGTGATCGTCACCTTCCTGTTCACCAACTGCACCGATGTCTGCCCGGTGCTGCCGCAGATCCTCAACCGCGTCGACCAGCTGATGAGCGAGGACGAGCGCAAGCAGCTCGCCTACGTCGGCATCAGCATCGACCCGAAACGCGACACGCCGGCGCAGATGAGAAAGTTCATGCGGCAGCACGGCCTGTCGGAGGCGCGCTGGACGCTGCTCAGCGGCTCGCTGAAGGAACTGACCCAGGCCGCCAACGACTACGGCGTGGTGGTGCGGCCCGATCCGCGCCTGGATTTCGTGCACAACACGGTGTTCGTGCTGATCGACGGCAAGGGCCGGCTGCGCACCGAGTTCCACGGCCTGGCCACGCCCACCGAGGAAATCGCCAAGGCGGCGCGGGGCCTGATGGCGCCGAAGGCCACGAAAAGGAAATGACCATGTACAAATCCATCTACCTGCCGCTTGACAACTCCGCCCATTCCCTGCGCGGCGTCGATCTCGCCATCGCATTGGCGAAAGCAGTGGGCGCGTCCCTCACCGGCAGCCACGTCTATGCCGCCAAGCTGCACGACCGCCGTTTCCGCCAGATGGAAGGCGGCCTGCCCGAGGCCTACAAGAAGGAAGAGAAGCTCGTCGAGCAGCGCGACATCCACGACGATCTGATCACGCGCGGCCTGCAGGTGATTTCCGATTCCTACCTCGACGTGTTCGAGGCGAAATGCGAGGAGGCCAAACTGAGCGGCCGCACGGTCTCGCTGGAGGGCAAGAACTGGCAGGCGCTGGTGAAGGACATCGCCGCCTCCGACTGCGACCTGGTGGTGATGGGCGCGCTGGGCCTCGGCGCGGTGGAAGCCTCCCTGCTCGGCAGCGTCTGCGAGCGCGTGGCGCGTCGCGTCGACCGCGACCTGCTGGTGGTGCGCGAGCCGGAGGACAACCTACCCCCCGCCCCCCTTCCCGAGGAAGGGGGTGACGGTGGTTCGCCGCTACGCGGCTCCATGTCCAACGCTGCCTCCGCCTCGGGGCGGCCCGTCGGCGGAGGCGGCGCCATCGTCGTCGCGCTCGACGGCAGCCCGCAGTCCTACGGCGGCCTGATGACGGCGCTGGAGCTGGCGCGCATCTTCAAGCGCCCGGTGGAGGCGGTGGCCGCCTTCGATCCGGATTTCCATTACGTCGCCTTCAACAGCATCGCCAAGGTGCTCTCGCCGGAAGCGGCCAGCGTGTTCCGTTTCCAGGAGCAGGAGAAGCTGCACGAGGAAATCATCGATTCCGGCCTGGCGAAAATCTACCAGGGCCACCTTGACGTGGCCAGGCGCATTGCCGCCGACGAGGGCGTCGAGCTGTCCACGCGGCTGCTCTCCGGCAAGGCCTTCGAGCAGCTGCTGCGCTACACGCGCGAAACGAAGCCGTGGCTGATGCTGCTTGGCCGCATCGGCGTGCACTCTGAGCCAGATATGGACCTGGGCAGCGCCACGGAAAACCTGCTGCGGCTGGCGCCCTGCAACCTGCTGCTGTCGGCGCGGCTGTTCACGCCGCCGCTCGACCACATCGCCGAGACGACCATGAGCTGGACCGAGGAGGCCGAGGCGCGCATGACGAAGGTGCCGGACTTCGTGCGCGCCATGGCGCGCAAGGCGGTGGTCCGCCAGGCCGCGGAGGCAGGCCACACCGTGGTGACCTCCGACGTGATCGATGCCTGCCTGTCGAAATTCATGCCCGGCGGCATGGCTGCGGCAAAGGCCGGCGGCGGCAAGTGTCCCTTCGGCCATGGCGGGGCGAAGACGCCTGCCGTGGTCGAAGACGCCCCCGTCTGGGAGGCGGAAGCCCTGGCCCGGCTGGAGCGCATCGGTCCGCCTTCGATCCGCGAGCACGCCAAACTGCGCATCGAGAAAATGGCGCGCCGCCTGGGCCGCGCGCGCATCGGCGTCGACCTGGTGGACGAGGCCGCGCGCGCCGTCACCGAAATGCTCGGATAGCCATGGCCCAGCCACCCCGCATCGTTTCCTGGAATTTGACGCGGCGCTGCAACCTCGCCTGCGGCCACTGCTACCTCGATGCCGTGCAGCGCAAGTCGGATTGCGCCGACGAGCTGTCGACTGCGGAGGCGCTGCGCGTCGTCGAAGAACTGGGAGAGCTGGCGCCCGGGGCGATGCTGGTCCTCACCGGCGGCGAGCCGCTGCTGCGGCGCGACCTCGATGAGCTGGTGCAGGCGGCGGCGGCACGCGACCTGATGCCGGTGATCGGCAGCAACGGCATGCTGCTCACCGCCGCGCGGGCCGCGGCGCTGCGCCGCGCCGGTGCGGCTGGTGTGGGCATCAGCGTCGATTCGGCAGATCCCGCCTTCCACGACACCTTGCGCGGCCTGCCGGGCGCCTGGGCCGGCGCTGTCGGCGGCATGCGCGCCGCGCGTCAGGCCGGGCTGGGCGTGCTCATGCAGACCACGCTGTTCGCCGGGAACCGCAACGATCTCGATGCCTTTGCGCAGCTCGCGCGGGAGGAAGGCGCCATGGCGCTGAATTTCTTCTTCCTGGTGTGCACCGGGCGCGGCGTGACGCAGACCGATCTGTCCGGCGCCGACTACGAAGCGACGCTGGCCGACATCCTGCGGCTGCAGTCTCGGCACGCCGGACTGATGATCCGCGCCCGCTGCGCGCCCTACGCGCGGCGCATGCTGGGGCTCAAGGCCGGGCAGGGCGCCGGCGCCTATGCCGACTGGTCGAGCGCCTGCCTGGCCGGCCGCAGCTATTTCCGCATTACGCCGGAGGGCAAGGTGACGGCCTGCCCCTACATCCCGCAGGCGGCCGGCGACCTGCGCCGCGCGCCGCTGCGCGCGGTGTGGGACTCGGCGCCGGATTTCCTGCGCCTGCGCGGCGAGATGCCGGGCGGCAAGTGCGGCGGCTGCGACTACCGCGTTTCATGCGGCGGCTGCCGCGCCCGTTCGCTGGCCATGACCGGAGATCTCATGGGCGAGGACGCAAAGTGCGCCTACGTCCCGGCGGCGGATGCCGTTGCCGAAGCGCCTCGCGGGTTGGCTGTCCGCACCATCGTCTGGGCGCCGGACGCGCAGGCCCTGCTGGAACGCATACCCGGCTTCGTGCGCAGCCGCGTGCGCGATCGCCTGGAGGAAGCGGCGGTGCGCGAGGCGGCGCCGGCCATCACGCTGGAATTCATGCGCGCGCACCGGCCGCAGGGGGCGGTCTTCTCCGCCTTGCGGGCAGGACACGATGCTTGAGGTCCCGCAGCGCGAAAGTCCCAAGGCATGCGCACCTTGGCCACGCCCCGCTTTCCCGACCCCGACCATGCTGCCTGCCTACTTTCCCGCCGATCTGTGCGAGGCGTCCAGTCTCCTCAGGCTGGATGCGGGCGAGCAGTTGTTCGCAGCGGACACGCCGCCGCTGGCCTGCTATCGCGTGGTGAGGGGGAGCGTGGCGCTGCTGCGCCCGGCGGCGGGCGGCGCGCCGTCCGTCGTTCAGCGTGCGGGCGAGGGCGACTGGCTGGTCGAGCCCGGCCCCTACGACAAGCGCGCCACCTGCTCGGCCATCGCCAAACGGCCTTCGATCGTCCGCGCGGTGCCGATCCGTGCGTTTCGCGCCGAACTGCGGCGCGATGCCGAGTTCGCCAATGGTTGGGGCCGCGAAACCGCGCTGCGGGCCAGGCGCCTGCAACTCACGGTGGAGCGGCTGAGCCTCATCCGCGCCAGCGATCGCATCCTGCATTACCTGGCCACCGAAGGCGCTGCCGATGACGAAGTGCGGCTGGAATTTCCCCTGCGCGAATGGGCGCGACAGCTTGGCATGACCGGAGAAACCCTGTCGCGCGTCATTGCCGACATGGAAGCCGACGGCAGCGTGGTGCGCACCGGGCGTCGCGGGTTTCGCCTGTCGAAGCAGCAGGGAACCTGACGCGCTGCTTTCGTTCCAACACGCAGTGGGGCATAGTCGCCCCACCAACCCACTGTCCCCGGGGAACAAACGTGCCGTTCATTCGCCTCGCCCTGCTTGTCCGCCTGATTCTGCTTGCTTCGCTCATCCTTGTTGCGCCGGTCGGCCGCGCCGCGCCCGATCTGACCGCGCCGGAGGCGTATGAAATCTCCCGGACCGGCAAGATGCGCCTGATCGACATCCGCACGGCGCAAGAGTGGCGCCAGACCGGCGTGGCGCCAGGGGCCGGACGCGTCGATTTCTACCGCGGGCCGGAAGTGCTCCTCCAATCCATCCTGCAGATGACGGGGGGCGACCGGAATGCCCCCATCGTCCTGATCTGCCGCACCGGCAATCGCACGGGCGCGGCGCAGAAATACCTGCAAGGCCTCGGTTTCACGCAGGTCTACAACGTCAGCGAAGGCATGGCCGGCAGTGCTGCCGGGCCGGGCTGGATCAGGCGCGGCCTGCCGGTTGACGCCTGCGCGCAGTGCTGATGCACCTGCGCGGCGCGTTTGTGGCCGTGCTCTTCTCTGCTGCGGCGACCCTTGCCGCCGCCAGCCCGGCGCAGCCTGAATGCGCCAAGCCCAATCGCCTGATCGATTCCGGCTCGCCCTATCTGCTGCAGCATGCCTGCAACCCCGTCGACTGGCATCCCTGGGGCGCCGAGGCCGTCGACAAGGCGCGGCGCGAGAACAAGCCGGTTTTCATTTCGGTCGGCTACAGCACCTGCTATTGGTGCCATGTCGCCAACCGCACGCTGTTCCAGAACCCGGCGATTGCCGCGCTGCTGAACGCGCATTTCGTCGCCGTCAAGGTCGACCGCGAGCAGCGGCCCGACCTCGACCGCCTGTTCATGACCGCTACCAGAACCATCATGGGCAGCGCCGGCTGGCCGAACAACCTTTTCCTCACGCCGGGTCTGGAGCCGTTTTTCGCCGGATCGTATTTTCCGCCCGACGACGACGAATTCGGCCGGCCGGGCTTCATCACCGTGCTGACGCGCATCCGCGACGACTGGCGGCAACGACGTGAGCGCGTCGAGGCGCAGGGCCGGCGCATCGCGGCCCGGATGCACGAACTGGCGCGTCCGGCTGCCGCTGCCGTCTCGCCAAAGGACTGGCGCAAGAAGGCGCTCGGCGCCATCGCGCCAGGCTTCGACCGCAAACATGGCGGCATGCAGAGCGCCGGCGGCGCCAAGTTTCCGCAGCCCATCGTGCTCGATTACCTGCTCGCCGAGCATGCCGCAAAGCCGGATCCGGCAATGCACGGAATCGTGATCCAGGCGCTCGAGGCCATGGCCGCCGGCGGCATCCGCGACCACCTCGGCGGCGGTTTTCATCGCTATGCCGTGGAACCCTCCTGGTCGGTACCGCACTTCGAGAAGATGCTCTACGACAACGCCCAGCTGCTGGCGCTGTACGCCCTCGCCCATCGTTTGGACGGGAAGCCGGCCTGGCGCTCGATTGCACTGGAAATTGCCACGCATCTGGCGCGCGACATGCAGGCAGCGGAGGGCGGGTTCTTTACCGCCCTCGACTCCGGCGTCGGGGGCGAGGAGGGCATGCCCTACCTTTGGCGGCGCGAAGAGATCGAGGCCGTGCTGGGCGCGGACCGCAGCGCCCGCTTTCTGAAGCATTACGAGATAAAAATGGTGGCGCCGGGCGAGTTCTCCGATGCGCTGGCGGAAGCCGCCGGCGTGTTGCGTCGGCGCGAATCGGCCGGACGGGATCCGGCCGATCGCCGTGCCGACCTCGCCATGCTGTTTTCGGCGCGGCAGCAGCGGCCACAGCCGGCGCGCGACGAAAAGCAGGTGGTGGCGCTGAACGGCCTGGCGATCGCCGCCCTGGCCTCCAGTGCGCATACGCTGCGCGCCCCGGCGCAACGCGATCAGGCGCGCCGTGCCGCCGAGCGCTTCTGGTCGCTGGCCTGGACGGCTCGCGGAGGCAGTCTGGCGCACGAGTTGTACCGCGGACGCGCGCAGGGTGAAGGCCTGCTCGAGGATTACGCGCATCTGGCGCGGGGTTTCCTCGCCTTGTCCGATGCCGGTGCGGGCGAGGTCTGGCGCCAGCGCGCGCGCCTGCTGATCGAGGCGGCGCTGGGGAAATTCCGCCGCCCCGACGGCCGTCTGGCCGCCTCGAGCGAAGCGCTGCGGCTGCCGATTCCGCTTGACGATGCCGAGGACTACGCCTATCCCTCCGGCACCAGCGCCGCCATCGAGGTCATGCTGCGCCTGGGCGGCGACGACCTTCTCGCCGCGGCAGGAAAAGCCATCGTCGCCGCCGGCGGCCAGGTCGGCGCCTCGCCCGCCGCCTGGCCCGCGCTGCTGGCGGTGCTGGCGGGCGAAGAGCGCAATGTTCGCCGCGCGCTCGAACTGGCGCAGGCCGGCGCAAAAGTCAGTCCCCGGGATACGGCGTCGGATTCGGCGCGGCATGTCGGCGTAGCGGCCAGGCTGCGCCCGGCGGCCGGCGCCGTGCTGCTGGAACTGACTTTGCGCATCGACGCCGGCTGGCACGTGAATGCCAACCCGGCGAGCTTCGATTATCTGGTGCCGACCAGGCTGCTGATCGAGGGCGCCGTGCCGCGCCGCATCGCCTATCCGCCGGGCAAATCGTTCAGGGCGCGCTTCGCGCCGGAGGCGATCCAGGTCTACGAGGGGGAGGTGACGATCCTCGCCGAGTTTGCCCCCGGCGCTGTCTCCCGCCTGCGCGCGCGGCTGTCGGTTCAGGCCTGCAACGAAGAAGTCTGCCTGGCGCCGTCGACGCTTGCCGTGCCGCTGCGCTGAGCGGCGAGAAAGCCCTGCGTGCGGCTTGCCGTCCCGTGCGCCGCATCGATGCAGGCCGCGGTCGACACGCCCGAGATGTAGTTTCCGGTGACGAACAGGCCGGGCCATTCGGCTTCCAGTGCGCGCAGCGCCGCGACGCGGCGCTCGTGGCCGAGGCCGGGTTGCGGCAGTCCCTGGCGCCACCAGCGCACGCTGGAGAACACCGGTTTCCCTCTTGCGCCGAGCAGGTCGCGCGCCTCTTCCAGCACCAGCGCTTCGATTTCCTCCCTCGGCAACAGCGCCAGTTCCGGCTGGCGCGCGCCGCCGACATAGGCGGTGAGGAGCACGTGGCCGTCGGGCGCGCGGCCGGCGAACAGCGTCGAGGAGAACAGCATGCCGAGCGTGCCGCGGCGCTCTGCCTTGGGCATGAGCACGCCGAGACCGTCGAGCGGGTGGGCGATGTCGGCGGCGCGGAAACCGAGGGCGACGACGGCGAGCGGCGGATGCGCGATGTCGCCGAGCGCGGCGCCGGCGTCCGCGCACAGCGGCGCCAGCGCACGGGCGGCGGCATAGGCGGGCAGGGCGACGACGACGCTGCGCACCCATAGTGAGCCCCCCCCGAAAACGCCGCTTCGCGACGTTCTCCCCCCGGGGGGCCAAGAAACACTTGGGGCGGCCCGGCGTGTTTCTTGTGAGGATATTTGCTCGCCCTGGCGCAGCTTCAGCCGGTATCCGCCTCGCAGCGGTTCGACGGCTTCGACCCGCGTGCCGAAGCGGACGCGGCCGGCCAATGTTTCCATCAGGCGCGCGGGCAGCGTCGCCATGCCGCTTGAAAAAGAGAACAGCCTGCGCTTGCCCGGATCGAAGCCGCTGCGCCCGGCGCGGCGGGCGGCCAGCACGCCGCGCACGATCGAGCCGTGCTCGCGTTCCAGGCGCTTCAGGTGGGGGAACAGCGCGGCTACGCTGAGGTGTTCCGGATCGCCGGCATAGAGGCCGCCGACGAGCGGGTCGAATACGTAGTCCAGCAGTTCGCGGCCGAAGCGGCGCGTGATGAAGCGGGTGACCGTTTCGTCCGCGGCTTGCGGGCGGATGAACGGCTCGGCGGCGAGGCGCAGGCGTCCGCGCAGCGAGAAAAAACCGGAGGCGAAAAACCCGAAGGGATCGAGCGGCAATGCGTGCGCGCGGCCGTCGCGCACCAGGTAGCGCTTCTTCACCTGCTCGCCGCGCTCGATGCGTGCCCCGGCCAGTCCCAGCGCATCGATGAGGGCTTCCGCGCCGGGCGCGGGCGAGACCAGGCTGTTCGGGCCGTGCTCGACGAGGAAGCCGTCGCGCCGCTCGGTGTGGATGCGTCCGCCCGGCGCGCTTCTCCGGTCGAGCACCACCACGTCGTGGCCGGCCGCTGCCAGCGCGTGGGCGGTTGTGAGGCCCGAGATGCCGGCGCCGATGACGGCGATGTCGTGGTCGTGCTGCATGGCTGGAGGCATGAGCAAGAGCCATGCCGCGCGTTAAATGGGAACAGCCCAGTCCGGCCGCCGGGCCGCCCCAAGGCCGGACGGGACGCGCCGGAGGCGCAAAACGCGCACGCGCCAATTGCCGCGACCCGTAACAACCGAGCGCAGCGAGCACGCAGGCTCCCCTGCCCTGGGGCAGGGGTCGGGGGATGGGGAGTCATGGCTCGCCCGGTCAATTTCTGTTCACGCCGGTCGAAATCTGACCGCGCGTTCCGAGGCGCCGCTTGCGCGCGGCCCGACCCAGCCCACGCGACCCCCGGTAAACATTGACATTTCTCAAGCCGCTCGGCGTGGCATGGCCGTTGCTTTTAGGCACTCAGCAATCCTGTGCACAGAATTCTTTAGGAGGAAACATATGAACAAGACACTGACCCGCTGCACCCTCGCCGTCGCTTCCCTGTTCGCCGCGCACGCCGCGCTTGCCTACGATGCCGGCGCCGCCGGGTCCGGCAAGATCAGCGGCAAGGTGGCCTTCAAGGGCGCCGTGCCGGCTGCAAAGAAGCTGCCCATCACCAAGGACAACACCGTCTGCGGCACGGGCGAGCGCGAGATCGTCGAGGTCAACGCCAAGGGCGGCAACCTCGGCGGCGCCGTGGTGTACGTCGCCAAGATCGACAAGGGCAAGCCGTGGGGCGAGGTCGACAAGGCGGTGCTCGACCAGAAGGGCTGCCGCTTCACGCCCGATGTGCTGGTGGTGAAGAAGGATTCGGAACTCACCATCCGCAATTCCGACCCGGTGCTGCACAACATCCACACCTATGAAATCATCGGCGCCGTGCGCCGCACCATGTTCAACGTCGGCCAGCCCGACAAGGGCGACCTGAAGCAGCCGATCAAGGTGCGCCGTTCCAACATCGTCAAGATCGAATGCGATGCCCACGACTTCATGCATTCCTGGGCCTTTGCTGCCGAGAATCCCTACGCCGCCGTCACCAGGGAAGACGGCTCCTTCAGCATCGACGGCCTGCCCGATGGCGACTACGAGCTGAAGGCCTGGCACCCGGCGCTCGGCGAGAAGAGCGCCAAGGTGACGGTCAAGGGCGCGGCGACGGCATCGTTCGAATTCAGCAAGTAACCGAGGCAACCTCAGGGAGGATTTATGCAACCTCGCAATTTGAAGCGGGTGGCGCTGGCCGCCGCGCTGGCCGGGCTGGCGACGGCGGGCGTCGCGGCCGATCTGGCGCCGTTGCCGGAGCCGAAGTTCAACGCCGCCATGGCGGAGATGGGCAGGTTCCTGTTCTTCGACGAGCGCCTGTCCGGCGACGCGGCGCTGTCCTGCGCCACCTGCCACGACCCGAAGAAGGGCTGGAGCGACGGCCTGCCGCTGTCGAAGGCCTATCCGGCCTCGGAGTATTTCCGCAACAGTCCGACGCTGCTCAATTCCGGCTTCAAGAAGCGCTTCATGTGGGACGGCCGGCTGGACGGCGCCGACATGGGCACCCTGGTGCGCGACATGATCACCGAGTCGCACACCATGAACATGGACGGCCGCCTGATGCAGGAGCGCCTCAAGCAGGTGCCCGAATACAACGAGATGTGGCAGAAGTTCCGCAAGGACGACATCAACGGCATGCGCGTCTTCAACGTCGTCGGCGAGTTCGTCAAGAGCATCGTTTCGGTGAATGCGCCGATCGACAAGTTCCTCAAGGGCGACCAGGGCGCGCTGAGCAGTACGCAGCGTGACGGCTACGCGCTGTTCAAGGGCAAGGCCAACTGCGTCTCCTGCCACAACGGTCCGCTCGGTTCCGACGGCAACCTGCATCGCACCGGCGTGCCGGAGAATCCGGCGGTGACCGCCGAGCCGTTGCGCCACATCACCATGCTGCGCCACTACTCGACCAGCGGCATGCCCAATTACATGAACACGCATGCCGACGTGGGTTCCTATGCCATCACCAAGAACGCCAAGGACAAGGGCAAGTTTGCCACGCCGAGCCTGCGCGACCTGAAGTACACCGCGCCCTACATGCACAACGGCATGTTCAAGACGCTCGACGAGGTCGTCGAGTTCTACAGCAAGGGCGGCGGCGCCGGAGCCGAACTGAAGCCGCTGAATCTGAGCGACGCCGAGAAGCGCGCGCTGGTGGCCTTCCTGGAGAGCCTTTCCGGCGATCCGGTGGTCGTCGAGAAACCGAAACTGCCGGCCTACAAGGTCCGCGCCTTCGGCAAGAACTGAGACTGAGGGAGATGAACATGACGACATTCAAACGTAATGTAGTCGCCGCAACGGTTGCCGCGCTGGCGCTTGGCGGCGCCGGGCTTGCCCCGACGGTCGTTGCCGCCGACAAGCCGGCGATGAAGAAAGCCGTTTTCCCGCCGCTCGGCCCCCTGCCGGCCGTGCCGGTGCCGGCCGACAACCCGATGACGCCGGAGAAAGTGGAACTCGGCAAGATGCTGTTCTGGGACAGCCGCCTCTCGGGCGACGCCAGCACGCCCTGCGTGGTCTGCCACGAGCCGAAACAGGGATGGGGCGACAGCGGTGAGATTTCGCGCGGTTATCCGGGCACGGTGCACTGGCGCAATTCGCAGACGGTGCTGAATTCCGGCTACTACAACAAGCTGTTCTGGGAAGGCAACGTTACCAGCCTGGAAGCCCAGGCGCCGGCCGCCGCCGAAGGCGCGGTGGCAGGCAACGTGGACCCCTCGTTCGGCGAGATGCGGCTGCGTTTCATCCCGGAGTACGTCGAGCGCTTCAGGAAGGTCTTCGGCACCGAATGGCCGCGCATTACCCACGCCTGGCAGGCCGTTGCAGCCTTCCAGCGCACCCTGAACTCCGATGCGAAGCAGGTGCCGTTCGACCGCTACATGGCCGGTGACAAAAAGGCCCTGTCGGACGGGGCGCAGCGCGGCATGGCAGTGTTTAACGGCAAGGGCGGCTGCATCCAGTGCCACAACGGCCCGCTCGCTTCCGACCAGCGCTTCCATGCCCTGGGCGTGCCGGAGAACGAGGCGTTCAGGACCGAGCCGCTCAATCAGATCACGCACCGCTGGCAGCATTACCAGAAGGGCATCAACGAGAAGGGCTACCGCGGCGCCGACCTCGACATGGGCTACTTCTACGTCACCAAGAACCCCAAGGACATCGGCAAGTTCAGGACACCGTCCCTGCGCGAGCTGAAATACACCGCACCCTTCATGCACAACGGCATCTTCTACACGCTCGACGAGGTGGTGGATTTCTACAACAAGGGGGGCGGCGAGGCGATGAACAAGAGCCCGTTGATGAAGCCGCTTGGCCTGTCCGACCAGGAGAAGAAGGATCTGGCGGCCTTCCTCGAAGCCCTCAGCATGGACAAGCCGCTGCTGATGGATCCGCCCAAGCTGCCGCCCTACCAGCCGATGAAGGTCGCCAAATAGGAGACGAACATGAACATTCAAGACATCTCACTGCATGATCACGAGGAAGGCGAGCGCACCTGCATGAGCCGCCGCCATTTCCTGCTCGCCGGCGGCGCCGTGGTGACGCTGGTCGCCGTACCGGGGGGGCTGACTTTCGCCGCGCCGATGCAGGCGCTCAAGGCGGATTACCCCAGGGTGAAAGTCGGCAGCCTCTCAGCCCTCAAGCTGGGCAAGCCGGTGGAGTTTTCCTACCCCTACCCGAACGTGCGCAACATCCTGGTCAAGCTGGGCGCGCCGGCCGGCGCCGGCGTCGGCAAGGACAACGACGTGGTGGCCTTCAACCAGCAATGCACCCACATGGGCGGCCCGATGCAGGGCACGTACAAGGCAGAGCATCAGGTGCTCGGCCCCTGCCCGCTGCATCTGACCACTTTCGACCTCACGCGCCACGGCATGGTGGTCTCGGGCCACGGCACCGAGAGCCTGCCGCAGATCGTGCTGGAAACCCGGGGCGACGACATCCATGCCGTCGGCGTGATGGGACTGATTTGGGGCTACTCGGCCAACGTGGCCGGCGGCCGCCGGTCTTAAGGAGAGGATCATGAGCGAAAAAAACCAATCGAGCGCCTTCGGCGTCTTCGCCAAGGACTATGTGCCGCTGCCGCCGAAAAATGCGGAAGTGCTTACGACCGCCTGCGACTACTGCACGGTGGCCTGCGGCTACAAGGTTTACCGCTGGCCGGTGGGCAAGGAGGGCGGTGACCGCGCCAAGCAAAATGCCCTCGGCGTGGATTTCCCGAATCAGATGATGAACACCGCGGCGTGGATCAGCCCCTCGCAGCACAACATCGTGCGCCACCAGGGCAAGCCGCATCACGTCGTCGTGGTGCCCGACAAGGATGCGAAGGTGGTGAACGTCGGCGGCAACCATTCCATTCGCGGCGGCACGCTGGCGCAGAAATGCTACAACCCGGAGAACCGCACCTCGGAGCGCCTGCTCTATCCGATGATCCGGGTGCGCGGCACGCTGATGCCGGTCTCCTGGGATCTCGCCACCGAAGTGATGGCCGACATCTCGAAGTACATCATCTCGAAGTATGGCGAACATGCCTGGGCGATCAAGATGTACTCCTACCAGTACTTCGAGAACACCTACGCGATCACCAAGCTGGGCATGACCTCGGTCGGCACACCGGCCATCGCGCCGCACGACAAGTGCTCGAACACCAACGACGCCGCCGGTCTCGACGATGCCGGCATCGATTCGTTCGCCGCCAGCTACCAGGACTGGGCCGACTGCGAGGTCGCCTTCCTTTCCGGTGTCGACCCCTACGAAACCAAGACCACGCTGTTCACCACCTGGATGATGCCGGGCGACAAGAAGTTCATCTTCGTCACCCCGCACAAGACCATGGGCGTGGCCTGGTCGGTGAAGGAGGGGCGCGGCCTGTGGCTGCCCATCATCCCCGGCACCGACACCGTGCTGCACATGGCGCTGGCGCGCATCATCATCGAGAACAACTGGCAGGACCAGGCGTTCATCGACAAGTGGATCGCCAACTCCTGGGAAGTGGACTCCGGCTACGGCCGCGGCACGCGCAACACCGGCTGGCAGTGGCGCACCACCTGGGGCGCCTGGCAGAGCGACTGGGAGGATTACAGGAAATTCATCCTCGCGCAGGAGGAATCCAAGCTCGACGTGGCGGCGAAGATCACCGGCCTCAACCCGGACGACATCAAAAAAGCCGCCGAGTGGCTGGCCAAGCCGATAAACGGCAAGCACCCGAAGTCCTCGTTCATGCTGGAGAAGGGCAACTACTGGTCCAACAACTACATGAATACCACGTCCTTCGCCAGTCTCGGCCTCATCTGCGGCTCCGGCAACCGGCCCGGCCGCATGATCTCCCGTGGCGGCGGCCACCAGCGCGGCATGATGGGCGCCGGCGGCGGCTCGGGCTGGCTCAATCCGGAGAAGTATCCGGGACGACGCAAGAAGAGTTTCAATCTCGACCAGTGGGTGATGGGCGACCAGGTGAAGTTCGCCTGGGTCTTCGGCACCACCTGGGTGGCGGCCATGATGGCCTCGCAGGCCCTGGGCGACAAGCTGCAGTCGCTCACCCGCGGCAATCCGCACCAGATTGCCAACCTCAACCGCGCGGCGATTTTCGAGACGCTGAAGAAACGCGTCGATTCGGGCGGCATGGTGATGGTCGATTCCGACATCTACCCCTGCGTTCCTGTGGGCACCGACTACGCCGACATTGTCCTGCCGGCGGCGACCTGGGGCGAGGACAATTTCACCCGCTGCAATTCCGAGCGGCGTCTGCGCCTCTACTCCAAGTTCTACGATGCGCCGGGCGACGCCAAGCCGGACTGGTGGGCGGTGCAGAAGTTCGCCCAGAAGATGGGTTTCTCCGGCTACGACTGGAAAAACTCCAATGACGTCTTCGAGGAAGCCGCGCGCTTCGGCCGCAACGGCGTACTCAACTATCACCCGCTGGTGATGAAGGCCAAGGAGATGAAGACGCCGGCGCAGGAGTTGCTGCGCACCTACGGCACCGAAGGCATCCAGACGCCGATCCGCCTGAAGGATGGCAAGCTGGTCGGCACACAGCGCCTGCATGATCCGGTCAACGATTGGGAGGAGATCGAAGGGCCGGAGGTGAAGCGCCAGTGGCTGCATGCCTTCAATACCCACTCGGGCAAGGCCATCCTGCTGAAGAGCCCGTGGAAGTTCGCCGGCTGGATCCAGTTCTACGATGCCGTCAAGCCGCGCGCCGAGAAGGGCGAGATCTGGGTCACCAACGGCCGCATCAACGAAACCTGGCAGTCCGGCTTCGACGATCTGCGCAAACCCTATCTCAGCCAGCGCTGGCCCTATCCCTTCCTCATCGTGCATCCGGGCGATGCGAAGAAGCAGGGCATCGAGTCGGGCGACTTCGTCCAGGTGCACAACGACACGGTGTACGTGCAGGTCGGCCAGCCGCAGGGCGTGCTGGATGCGGACCTGACCTTCAATCAGTTGATGAAGGACGGGCACATCAAGACGACCGAGGGCCAGTTCGTCGCGGTGGCCATCGTGTCGGACGAGATGCGGGAAGGCGTGGCCATGGCCAACTTCAACTTCCCCGGTGCGCCGGCCAACGCGGTGGTGTCCGCCGTGCCGGATCCGATGACCAACAACTACCGCTACAAGCTCGGCCGCGGCGTGCTGACCCGGGTCGGAGAGTCGCCCTACAAGCACTCTTTCACGGCCATGAGCCTGAAGCCGCGCAATATCGTCTGACCCTTTTCCTTGAGAAGAGTCGGGGAGTGCCGGGCAACCGGCCTCCCCATTTTTTTGCCGTTACCGCAACGGATCGCGCAGCACCTTCACCAGATGCCTGGCGATGTCGGCCGCGCCGCGCTTGCCCGGCGGAACCAGGGTCAGCACATGCGTATTCGTCAATCTGCCGGGTTTAGAATGGCGACTACAGATAACGCCCACCGGGAACGATTCACATGAGCAAGGCACCTTTCGCGAGCCTGGCCTTCGCGCCGGCCGCAGTGGAAGTCGAACGGCGCGATGACGGCGTACAAGTGCTGCGCTCGCCGCAGCCCCTCAAGCCCTATGCGCGCTGCCTCGGCGAACATCTCGAGCGCTGGGCGCGCGTAGCGCCCGATCGCTGCTTCCTCGCCGAGCGCGCCGGCGCCGTATGGCGGCGGCTGACTTTCGGCGAGGCGCTGGCCAGGGCGCGCGCCATTGGCGCCGCGCTGCTGGCGCGCGGCCTGTCGGCGGAGCGGCCGGTGCTGGTGCTCTCCGACAACGCCATCGACCATGCGCTGCTGATGCTCGGCGCCATGCATGTCGGCGTGCCGGTGGCGCCGATCTCGCCGGCGTATTCCCTGATGTCGAAGGACTACGCCAAGGTGAAGGCGATCGCCGCGCTGCTCGATCCGGGCCTGGTGTATGCGGCCGACGGCGCGAAGTTTTCCGGCGTGCTGGGCGCCGTGGATTTCGGCGGCGCGGAGGTCGTCATCGGCGCCAATCCGCCCGCCGGAATGAAGGCCACGACCTTCGACGAGCTGCTGCGTCACACAGCGGGCGCTGAGGTGGACAAGGCGTTCGCCGCCGTCGGCCCCGATACCATTGCGAAATTCCTGTTCACTTCGGGTTCCACCGGCGAGCCGAAGGGCGTCATCAACACCCAGCGCATGCTCTGCTCGAACCAGCAGGCCATCGCCCAATTGTGGCCATTCCTCGACGAGACCCCGCCGGTGATCGTGGACTGGCTGCCGTGGAACCATACCTTCGGCGCCAATCACAACTTCAACCTGGTGCTCGCCAACGGCGGCACGCTCTACATCGACGAGGGCAAGCCGGTGCCCGGTCTCATCGAGAAAACCGTGGCGAACCTGCGCGATGTGTCGCCGACCATTTACTTCAACGTGCCGCGCGGCTTCGATGCGCTGATCCCCTTCCTGGAGAAGGACGAGGCGCTGCGCAAGAACTTTTTCAGCAAGCTGCAGCTGATCTTCTACGCCGCTGCGGCCCTGCCGCAGAATCTGTGGGAGAAGCTGGAGGATCTGTCGGTGCAGGAGCGCGGCAAGCGCACCGTGATGGTGTCCTCCTGGGGCGCGACCGAGACGGCGCCAATGGTGACTTCGGTGTACTACGAGATCGACCGCGCCGGCGTCATCGGCCTGCCGGCGCCCGGCACCGAACTGAAGCTGGTGCCCAACGAAAACAAGCTGGAGCTGCGCGTGCGCGGCCCCAATGTCACGCCCGGCTACTGGAAACAGCCGGAACTGACGCGGACGGCCTTCGACGAGGAGGGCTTCTACCGCATCGGCGATGCCGGGCGGCTGGCCGACGAGAAGGATCCTGCGCGCGGCATCGTCTTCGACGGACGCATCGCCGAGGACTTCAAGCTGATGAGTGGTGTCTGGGTGCATGTCGGCGCGCTGCGCATCAAGGCGCTGGCCCTGCTGGCGCCGGTGGCGCAGGACATTGTCGTCGCCGGTCACGATCGCGAGGAAGTGGGTTTTCTCGTCTTCGCCAATCCAGCCGGCTGCCGCAGCCTCTGTCCCGATCTGCCGGCGGACGCACCGCTGGAGACGGTGCTGGCCGACCCCCGCGTCGTCGAAAGCGTGCGCAAGGGACTGGCGCAGTTGAAGCGGGAAAACGGCGGCAGTTCGACGCATGCCACGCGCGCCCTGCTGATGGCGGAACCGCCCTCGATCGACGCCAACGAGATCACCGACAAGGGCTACATCAACCAGCGCGCAGTGCTTTCGCGCCGCGCTGCGCTGGTCGAGCGCCTGTATGCGGCGCCCGCTGCGGCAAGTGTGGTCCGGATCTGAAAGTCAGTCTCCACAATACGGCGAGCCTGTCCCATGAGTGCCTACGCACCCCCGCTGCCGCACCTGTCCCTGCTCTATCGCGACGAAATCGAGGTCGCGCCGCCGCAATTGCTCGGGCTGACGCCGGCGGGCGAGCGGCGCATCTACCCCATTCTCGGCGGGCGCTTCGACGGCGAGCGGATGTCCGGCCGCATCCTGCCCGGCGGCGCGGACTGGCAGATCGTGCGCGAAGTGGCACCGGACTGCATCGAGATGCGCGTCGAGGCGCGCTTCACCATGGAAACCCGTGACGGCGCGCTGATCTACGTGCAGAACCAGGGCATCCGGCGCGCCACGCCGGAGCAGGTCGGACGCATGATGGGCGGCGAAGCGGTCGATCCTGCGACCTACTATTTCCGCATGACGCCGCGTTTCGAGACGAGCGATGCCCGCTACGACTGGCTCAACGGCGTGATGGCCGTCGCTTCCGGCATGAGAAGCCCGGAGCGCGTGGTGTATGACGTCTACGCCGTCGAGTGAGTGGGTGTTGCCTACGCCATCACGAAATCGCGCTTCAGGCCCAGCGTCTCCATGAAGGAATCGACGCGGTTCTGCGCGCGGCCGATGTCGAACTCGCGTTCGTCGCCCATATTGCCCTCGTAGGTCATCACCGGAATGCCGGCCGCGGCAAGGCCGAGGCGGTTTTCCATGATGCCCATGGAGAGGCCCTCGCAGCCGCGATTCATGTGGATCATGACGCCGTCGACGCCCCAGTGCCTGACGATGTATTTCATCATCTCGGTCTTCAGGTTGGGGTCGAAGAAGTGCTGCCAGAGCGGCTTCGACAGGTTCCAGTCGGCGTACAGGCGCAGCGCCGTGGCGCGGTCGTTGATCTCGATGCCCTTCTTCCAGGGAAGGGTGCGCGGCATCCAGCTGCCGTCCTCGCGCGTCTCCCAGGTGCCCTCCAGGCCGAAGGTGTACAGCGAGCCGATGGAGACGGCGCCGAATTCCTCGAGGTAGCGGAAGATCTTCAGGAAGGCCCAGGGCGGCTGCGTGTCGGACATGACGCGGCAGCGCTCGTTGGGCACGGCGGCGATGCCGCGGGCGACGCGGTCCTTCACCTCGTCGAGCAGTTCCTCATAGAAGTCGGCGCACCACTGCGAGGACTTGTGCAGCACCGCCAGCACGTAGAGCGAGTACATGGTCTTCTCGTCGAGCGGGGCGGGCTTGTTCTGGTTGAGCAGGCAGATCTCGGCCCACAGCGAGGTGGCGCGCATCTCGTTCTTGACGGCGCGGATCAGCCGCTCGTCGTCGCACTTGCGACCGGTGACCTTTTCGACGAACTCGATCGATTCGTGCAACTGGTTGGTGACGTAGTCGAGGCGCGATTCGTCGAGGTCCTTGTAGGCGCCGACGCTGACGTCGACATAGAAGTCCGGCACGCCCTCGTGCTTCGACGCATGCTGGTACCACTTGGCGTGCGAGCAGCAGATCTGCGTCTGGAAGTTGAAGTCGGGCTTGGGGAACTCGCCGCCGTAGAGGTACTTGTTGAGGTGCATGCCGCCCCAGTAGAGCCGCATGTAGGCGCACAGGTCGCGGGCGAAGCCGGCCGCCTCGGCGGCATCCAGGCATTCCTTGGCGAACTTGCGGTCGAAGGCGATGCTGGCGCCGTAGGGCTCGCCGGTGAGCGGATGCACGTCGTCGCCGAAGGCGGTCGGAATGGCGTCGAAGGACCAGCCGGCGGCGCCCCAGCGGATGCCGCCGTTTTCCTTGGCGCGGGCGTAGTTGATGTAGTACTGCTCGCGCAGTTCCTTGGCCTTCTTCCAGCACTTGAGCTGTTCTGTGGGGTATTTGGCGTTGACGCTCATGGAACTTTCCTTTCCTGATTTATGCGGGATTGTATATGAATGAACGATCATTCATGTTGACGGACGCTGTCGGGGCGCGAACGGGCATGCGGGACTCAGGAGCGCGGCTGCGCGAAGGCCGCCAGCGTCTGGCGGGCGATGATGAGCTGCTGCACCTCGGTGGCGCCCTCGTAGATGCGCAGGGCGCGGATCTCGCGGTAGAGCTTTTCGACGGGATGCCCGCTGACCACGCCCAGGCCGCCCCAGATCTGCACGGCCGCGTCGATGACCTGCTGCGCCGACTCGGTGGCCGTCATCTTGGCCATGGCGGCCTCGCGCGTGACGGTTTGCCCCTGGTCGCGCAGCCACGCGGCCCGATAGGTGAGCAGGGCGGAACTGTCGATGGCGGTCGCCATCTGCGCGAGTTTCATCTGCGTGATCTGGAAGTCGGCGAGGGTCTGGCCGAACATCTTGCGCTTCGTTGCCCGGCTCAGGGCCTCGTCCAGCGCGCGCCGGGCGAAGCCGAGCGCGGCGGCGGCCACGGAGGTGCGGAAGATGTCCAGCGTCTGCATGGCGACCTTGAATCCCTGTCCCGGCGCGCCGACCAGGGCGCTGCGCGGGATACGGCAGCCCGTGAAGCGCAGACGGGCGAGCGGATGCGGCGCGATGACTTCGATGCGTTCGGCAACTTCGAAGCCTGGCGTATCGGCATCGACGACGAACGCCGACAGCCCGCGCGAGCCGGGTGCCTCACCGGTGCGGGCGAACACCACGTAGAAATCGGCAATGCCGCCGTTGGAAATCCAGGTCTTCTCGCCGTCGAGGACATAGGCATCCCCATCGGCGTGCGCCGTGCATTCCATGGCCGCCACGTCGGAGCCCGAGCCCGGCTCGGACAGGGCGAAGGCGGCGATCGCCTCGCCTGCGGCGACTTTCGTCAGGTAGCGCTGCTTCTGCTCCGGCGAACCGTGCAGGGTGAGGGCGCCCGAGCCCAGCCCCTGCATGGCAAAGGCGAAGTCGGCGAGGCCGTCATGGCGCGCCAGCGTCTCGCGCAGCAGGCAGATGGCGCGCGTGTCGATGTTGTCGTGCCGGCCGCCGCAGTCCCTGCCGCCGACGGCATAGCGCAGCCAGCCGGCCTGGCCGAGGCGGGCGACCAGGTCGCGGCAGGCAGCGTCGGTGTCGCCATGATGCTCAATGGTGTTCGATGAGGTCCAGCGCTCCAGCGCCTCCTGAAGCCGACGGTGGCTGTCATCGAAGAAAGGCCAATCCAGGTAACTCTTGTCGCTCATGGTTCTTCCAGTCTTTACATGGTTTTCGTCAAACGGGCTGCTTGAGCATCTCGCGCAGTCGGTAGCGCTGCGTCTTGCCTGTCGCCGTTTGCGGCAGCTCGGCGACGAAGCGGATGGTGCGCGGGCACTTGTAGATCGACAGGGTCGACTTGAAGGTTTGCAGCAACGCCTCGGTCAGCGCGGCCTGGTCCGCTTCTGCGTCACGCGGCACGGCGAACAGCGCGATCCGCGTCAGGCCGTCCTCGTTGGGGAAGCCCACCACGGCGGCATCGAGCACGCCGGGAACAGTCAGGGCGCAGGCCTCGATCTCGGCCGGGCTGACCCACTGGCCGGAAATCTTGAGCATGTCGTCCGAGCGTCCCATGTGGCACCAGCGGCCTTCCGCGTCGAACTGGAACATGTCGCCGGGGAAATACCAGCCGTCGCGCAGGGCGCGCGCCGTCAGTTCCGGCTGCTGCCAGTAGCCGACGAACTGGCACGAGGTGCGGATGGCGATCTGTCCGGCCTGGCCAGGCTCGGTGATGTCATGCCCTTCGTCGTCCACCAGGCGCACCTCGGCCCAGGACACGGGCTTGCCGGAAGAGCCGCCGACGGCATCGTCGGGCTGGTTGAAGAGGAACAGGAATACCGTTTCGGAGGCGCCGACGCCATCGAGGATGGGCTTGCCGCAGAGTTCCAGCCAGTCGTCGTAGAGCGCCTCGGGCAGCTTCTCGCCGGCGGCGACGAAATGGCGAATGTCGCGAAACGCCGGCCTCGCCGGGGCGCCCTCGCGCATCAGGTTGCGGTACATGACCGGCGTGCTGAAGAGCACCGTCGGACGGTGGCGCTCCACGGTGGAGATGATCAGCTTGGGATCGGGCCAGGCCGGCGACAGGATGATCGTGGCGCCGCTTTGCAGGCCGCCCATGAGCGAATGGCCGAGCGCGAAGCCGAAGAAAATCTTCGAGGTGGTGAACACGCGATCGCCCGGGCGCACGCCGAGATACTCGCGCTCGAGGCAGTCGGCAACGCGCACGCTGCGATGGGGATGCATCACGGCCTTGGGCCTGCCGGTGGTGCCGGAGGAGTAGAGCCAGAAGCCCACTTCCTCCGGGTCCATGCGGGCGGATTCGAGTTGATCCGATTGGCCCTCGATGAAGGCTTGCTGCGGAACATAGGGTGCTGCGGGCGGGGCCGCGCCGCCGATGACGACGACCATTGGCGGGGTCTCGAGGTTCGACGCGGCGCTCTCGTACAGGTCGAGAAAATGCGCATCGACGAAAATCACCCGGCAGCCGCTGTCCTGGATGACATAGAGCAGGTCGCGCGACGCCAGCCGTACGCTGAGCGCGACGGCGACGGCGCCCATGCGCAGGGTGCCGAGATAGGCGGCCACCAGTTCGGGCGAGTCGTCCATCAGGAACAGCACGCGATCCCCGCGCGCAACGCCGCGTGCAAGAAGCGCGTTGCCGTAGCGGTTGGCGTCTGCATTCAGTTCCGCAAAACTGACCGATCGGTTCTCGCACAGTATGGCCGGTTGGTTGCCCAGGCCCTGCGCGAGCGGACGGCCGATGATCTCGTCCGCTGCGTTCATTGTGCTCATGCTTGCATCGCCCCTTTTAGTATGCGGCTTCAAGTACGCAAGCGACGTCCCCTCAGCCGACGCAGCGCCCGACAACAGTAGTGATTGAACACTCATTCATTTTACTTGTCAAGCCATCGGGTCCCTGAAAGGCAGGGCGGCAGCGGTTGACTTTATGAAATGAATGAGCAATCATTCATTCATGTCTGCGCCATCAAACGGGCTTGAAATCCGGGCGGCCAAGGCATTCCTGCCCTGCCAGGACGAACCTTGCAGCGGGCCAGTCAGCTACCAAGGGAGACTAGCAACATGCAACTGAAAGACAAGACGGCCGTCGTCACGGGCGCCGCATCCGGCATCGGGCGGGCCACGGCCGAAACATTGGCGGCCGCGGGCGCCTTCGTGCTGCTGGGCGACATCGACGAGCAGAAGGGTGGCGAAGCCGCGGCAGAGCTGTGCGGGCGCGGCTACGGCGCCGAGTTCATCCGCCTCGACGTCACCGACCTGGATTCGATCGCCGCATTCAAGCAGCGCGCCTATGCATTGCGCGGCCACGTGGATGTGGTCGCCAACGTCGCCGGCTGGGGCAAGATCCAGCCCTTCATGGAGAACACGCCGGAGTTCTGGCGCAAGGTGATCGACCTGAACCTGCTTGGGCCGATTGCGGTCTCGCATGCGTTCCTCGACAAGATGATCGAGCGCGGCGCCGGCAAGATTGTCGTCGTGGCGAGCGATGCCGGCCGCGTCGGCAGCATGGGAGAAACGGTCTATTCCGGCGCCAAGGGCGGCGCCATCGCCTTCTGCAAGTCGCTGGCGCGGGAAGTGGCCCGCTACAACATCAACGTGAACTGCGTCTGCCCGGGGCCGACCGACACGCCGCTGCTGCGGGCCGTGCCGGAAAAGCATCAGGAGGCCTTCGTCAAGGCGACACCGATGCGCCGCCTGGCCAAGCCCTCGGAACTCGCGGATGCCGTCCTGTTCTTCGCCAGCGACCAGGCCAGCTTCGTCACCGGGCAGGTGCTCAGCGTGAGCGGCGGCCTGACCCTGGCGGGCTGACACCTGTTTCATTTCCCACGATGCGCCAGCGCGCATCCCAACAGAGCAAGGAGAATCGAATGTACCAACTGAAAGCCGCAGAATGGCGGCCCGAGCATTTCAAGCTGGAAGTCGCCGACCGCGTCGCCACGATCACGCTGAACCGCCCGGAACGCAAGAACCCGCTGACGTTCGAGAGCTACGCCGAGCTGCGCGACACCTTCCACCGTTTCCAGTATGCCGAGGATGTTCGTGCCGTGGTCATCACCGGCGCCGGCGGCAACTTCTGTTCGGGCGGCGACGTGCACGAGATCATCGGGCCGCTGACCAAGATGAACATGAACGACCTGCTGGCGTTCACCCGCATGACCGGCAACCTGGTCAAGGAAATGCGCACCTGCCCGCAGCCGATCATCGCGGCGGTGGATGGCGTGTGTGCCGGCGCCGGCGCGATCATCTCGATGGCCTCCGACCTGCGTTATGCCACCCCTGAAGCCAAGACCGCATTCCTTTTCGTGCGCGTCGGCCTGGCTGGTTGCGACATGGGCGCCTGCGCCATCCTGCCGCGCATCATCGGCCAGGGTCGCGCCTCGGAACTGCTGTACACCGGCAGCGCCATGAGCGCGGAGGACGGGCTGGACTGGGGCTACTTCAATGGCGTCGTCGCCCAGGACCAGTTGATGGAGAAGGCGCGCAAGGTGGCGCTGTCGCTGGCGGACGGCCCGGCCTTCGCCCATGCCATGACGAAGAAATGCCTGCACCAGGAATGGAACCAGACCATCGAACAGGCGCTGGAAACGGAAGCCGAGGCGCAGGCGATCTGCATGCAGACGCAGGACTTCACGCGCGCCTACAACGCCTTCGTCGCCAAGGAAAGGCCGAAGTTCGAGGGCAACTGACCCGGCGGGCGCGCCGGCGGATCGCCGCCGGCACGCCGCTGCGGCCAGGGAAAATTGTGGCAGACTGAGCACTCATTCAGATGTTCCAGGGGAGAGATGCGATGAGTTCTGCCGGAGATGTCCAGGCGCTGGTGACGGACGCCAGGCTGGTGGAGGAACGGCGCGGCCAGATCGTGCGCGCCGCGGTCAAGCTGTTCTCGGAAAAAGGCTACTACACGACGACGATCCAGCAGATCGCGCGCGAGGCCGGCGTCAGCACCGGGCTCATCTACCAGTACTTCCGCGACAAGGACGACATCCTCTTCCTGACGCTGAAGCTGGTGCTCGACACCTACGAGAACGACATTCCACCCCAGCTCGAGGGCGTCGACAACCCGGTTGAGCGCCTGTGCATGGCGATCTGGACCTACTGCCGGATCGTCGACGGCCTGCTCGATGCGACCGTGCTGGCCTACCGTTCGACCAAGTCCCTGCGAGCGGATCGACGCGCGCTGGTGAAGGACGCGGAAATCCGCACCAACAGCCTGATCGAGGCATGCCTCAACGACAGCATCAAGGCCGGTCTCATGGCGAAGGTGAACACCTACATGCTTTCCTACCAGATGGTCACCTTTGCTCATTCCTGGGCGCTGAAGAGCTGGTCGCTGGGCGAACGCTATGCGCTGTCCGAGTATGTCTCCGAAGGCATCAAGCTGCTGGTCGAGCCCTTCCTGACGGCCAAGGGGCAGCGCGTGCTGGAAGCGATGCGCAAGCGCACCCGCTCCTTCGGCGCGCTCGAGGCCCGTCCCGCAACGAGGAAGGCCGCAGGAAAGAGGACCGAAACGAAAACCCGAAAACGAAAGACCTGACTACGAAAGACCTGGAGCCGGCATGATTTCACTGAGCATCGAAGGCGCCATCGCCAAGGCCACCCTGAATCGCCCCCCGGTCAATGCCATCAACGAGGAATGGGTGGCGCGGCTGAACGAAGTGCTCGATGAAGTCGAGCGCCATGAAGAGGTCGGCGTGCTGTGGATCCGCAGCAGTGGGAAAGTCTTCTGCGCCGGCGCCGACCTGGCCCTGATGCGCAGCATCTTCGACAGCCCAGAGGGCCGCGAGCGCATGATCGCCCTGACGCGGCGCATGCAGGAGGTGTTCGCGCGTCTGGAAGCATTGCCCAAGGTGACGCTGGCCGAGATCGGCGGAGCGGCGATGGGCGGCGGATTCGAACTGGCGCTGGCCTGTGACCTGCGCATCGTGTCGGATTCGGCGCGCGTCGGCCTGCCGGAAGCGCGGCTCGGCCTGCTCCCGGCCGCCGGCGGCACGCAGCGCATGACGCGCCTCTGCGGCGAGTCGGTCGCGCGGCGTCTCATCCTCGGCGCCGAGTGGGTGAGCGGGGCGGAAGCCGTTTCCCTGGGGCTGGCCCAGTGGTCGGCGCCAGCCGCCGAAATCGGGCAGCAGGCTGAGGCCCTGGCGGCGCGGCTGGCGGCACTGCCGCCGGCCACCCTCGCCGCCAACAAGCACTGCATCAATATTGCCGCCGCAGGCGGCGCAGGCGGCTTCGAGGCCGAGCTCCAGGGCAGCGCAATGCTGCTGGGCGAGCCCGAGACGCAGCGCCGTGTCTCGGGATTCCTGGAAAAGCGCTAATTCCTCACGCGGGCTTCATTTCACGCGGCCGACGCGCATGTGAAGCGGCCAGCGCAGCATTTTTTTCAGATTCCGGTCTGGCCACAAGTGGGCGAGTCGCTGCTCGAGTGCGGGCAGTGGATCATTTCCCTTTTCCTTCATGGAGGCACGCGTGGCCGACCAGGTGCCGAGATAGCCGAGCAGATCGTCGCGCGACCATTCCGTCGTGATGGAAAAACCGGGTGCGGCGATCGGTTCGAAGGGGAAGTGCAGCGAGCGGTAGCGGTCGTCCACCATCTTCCTTTCAGGCGGCCAGCAGGGGCCGACCACGTTGCGGTAGAAGTCGGCGATCAATTCATCGACGCCCGCCTCGACATCCAGCAGCGTGTAGGTCCACACGGCGATGACGCCGCCCGGCTTCAGCACCCGCTTCGCCTCGACATAAAAGCGCTCCAGATCGAACCAGTGGATGGCCTGGGCCACGGTGAGCAGGTCAATTGACACGGCGTCGAGTCCGCTCGACTCGGCCGCCGTATTGCGGTAACTGACTTTCGGGCAGGGCTGGGCGTTGGCGAGCTGGTCAGCGCTCGGATCGGTGGCAATCACAAGGTCGAAATGCCCGGCCAGTCCGACGGCGGCCTGGCCGCTGCCCGTGCCGCAATCCCAAGCCATGTCGCGCTTCGGCGCGCTTCCGGCCAGCCAGGCGAACAGTTCCGCCGGGTAATTGGGCCGGTAGCGGGCATAGTCCGGCGCCTGGGCAGAGAAGTGATCCTTGAAAGCGCTGTTCATCAGGACAGGGTGAAGAAGAACGTGGCGCCCTTGTCGACTTCGCCTTCGGCCCAGACCAGACCGCCATGTCGCTGCACGATGCGATGCACCGTGGCAAGGCCGATACCGGTCCCGGCGAAATCCTTGACGCCATGCAGGCGCTGGAACGCCCCAAACAGCTTGTCGGCGTAGCGCATATCGAAGCCGGCGCCATCATCGCTGACGAAGTACACCGTGCTGTTGCCCTTCTGCATGACACCGAATGCGATATGCGCAATGTTCTTGCGGGAAGTGAATTTCCAGGCGTTCGACAGTAGGTTGTGCAGCACGACACGCAGGAGCCGCTCGTCGCCGCGCGCCTGAACATCAGGCGCTGCGGTGAACTCCACACGGCGCTCCGGTTCGGCGCCGTGCAGTTCCTTTGCAACCGACTCGGCAATACGGGAGAGGTTGATATCTGCAAGGTGAATGGGCTCGCGCGTGAGTTGAGCAAGGTCAATCATGCCGTCGATCAGTTCACTCATGCGCAGTGTCGCCGAGCAGATGCGACGCAGGTATTCCTTGCCCTGTTCGTCGAGTCGGTCGCCGTAGTCCTGCAGGATAAGTTGTGAAAAACCGTTGATGCCACGCAGCGGCGAGCGCAGGTCATGCGAGACGGAATAGCTGAAGCTTTCCAGTTCCTTGATCGAAGCCTGCAATTCCGCCGTGCGCTGGTTGACGTGGTCCTCCAGTTCCAGATTGAGCTGGCGCAGCATGCCCTCGGCGTGTCGGCGGCGCTGACTGTTGCGGTAGGCGTCGATCAGCACGGCACAGGTGGTGGTGAAGGGCTGCAAGTGCTCGATATGCGCATCAGCATAGCCGCCGGGCCGATTGGCGACGGCGATCATGCCGACCAGTTCGCCGCCGCGATGGAGCGGCAGGCCCATGAAGGACTTCATGGATGGATGGCCCGGCGGCAGACCGCCGCGACGCGGATCCTCTCCCGGCGCGTTGGAGAGCACCGGCTTGCCGCTGGAGAGCACATGGCCGAACAAGGTGGCGGGGTTGCGGAATTCGAAGCCGCCCTTCAGCATGCTCTGGTAGAGAGTGCGCGAGGCGTCGTCCCAGGAGATGTCGGTAATGGCGCAGATGCGCAAACCGGTTGCGGCATGCGCATCCGGAATCGCTTCACTGATGAAACCGTACTGGCTGTTAGTGATGTCGAGCAATTGGGTGAGCAGCCGATCGAACGTGGGATGCGGGTCGGCGTCCGAGATGAAGTCCGCCTGGGCCTCGCTGACCGCGTGCAGCATGCGGTTCTGCTCGAGAAACAATTGTTCGAAGCGCTTGCGGTCGGTGATGTCCCGCGTGATGGACAGCATGCACGATTGCCCGCCGAGCTCGAGCACGCTGGCGGATATCTGGGCATCGAACAAACTGCCGGACTTGTGCCGGAACTGCGTGTCATGGTTGATGATCTCGCTCCGGGTCCGGAGGTGAGCGATGAATTTATCGCGCCGGGAAAGATCAGGCCATATGCCCATTTCGGAAGCCGTGCGGCCGATCGCCTCCTGTGGCATGTAGCCGAAAACGCGCTCGTAGGCTGGATTGAGGTCAATATATCTGCCGTCGAGCAATGAAGAGATGGCGATGGCGTCAGGACTGGCCGCGAAGATGCGCGAGAGCTTCTGTTCGGACAGGCGCAGCGCCGTCTCGGTTTGCTTGTGCTCCTGGCTGATCTGTCCGATCAGCATTTCATGCGCCCAGCGCAGTTCGGCCTCGTTCGATTCCAGTTCGGTGACGCGCTTTCTGAGCGCCTCCAGTTCGGAATGCGAATCGTGTGATTTATCCTGAGGGGGCTTCATGGCTGGTTGTCCGTCCTTGCGGGGACGCGAATCAAAGCGCTCGGCAAGAGGCGATTCTCCGCCGAAATCGCTCGAGCCTCAAGCACGGCAGGAGGCAGGAAAAAATCCGACACAGGCGGCGCCATGCCATCTTGCCGCCTGTGATGTGCCGGTTATCTGGGCCGTTTGTCGATAACCCGCTTGGCCTTGCCGATGGAACGCTCGATACTGGACTGGCCGACGACACGCACCTGGGTCGACACGCCGATGTAGGACTTGATGTGGTGCTGCAGTTCCTTGGCTGCCGCCTGCTGGTCTGCCGTTGGCGCTTGCGCGAACTCAGGCTTCATCTCCACCAGCACGTCCAGTTCATCCATGTGATCCGGGCGTGAGACTTCCAGCACGTAGTGCGGCGCCAGCTTCGGCTGCTTGAGGATCATCTCCTCGATCTGCGAGGGGAAGACGTTCACGCCGCGGATGATGAGCATGTCGTCGGAGCGGCCGGTGATCTTGTCCATGCGGCGGAAGCTGCGCGCGGTGGGCGGCAGCAGGCGCGTCAGGTCGCGCGTGCGGTAGCGGATGATCGGCAGGGCCTCCTTGGACAACGAAGTGAATACCAGCTCGCCGGATTCGCCGTCTGGCTTCACCTCGCCTGTGGCGGGATCGATGATCTCGGGATAGAAGAAGTCCTCCCAGATGACCAAGCCGTCCTTGGTCTCGATGCACTCGCAGGCCACACCCGGCCCCATGACTTCCGACAGGCCGTAGATGTCGATGGCGTCGAGGCCCATGCGGCGCTCGATCTCGGCGCGCATCTGGTTGGTCCACGGCTCGGCGCCGAAGATGCCGACGGACAGCGAGCACCCGGCCGGGTCGAGACCCTGGCGCTCGAACTCGTCGGCGATGGCCAGGCTGTACGAGGGCGTGACCATGATGATGTCGGGCTTGAAGTCGGTGATCAACTGCACCTGCTTCTCGGTCTGTCCGCCCGACATGGGGATGACCGTGCAGCCCAGACGCTCGGCGCCGTAGTGGGCGCCGAGGCCGCCGGTAAACAGGCCGTAGCCGTAGGCGACGTGGACGATGTCGCCGGGGCGGCCGCCGGCGGCGCGGATGGAGCGCGCCATCAGATCGGACCAGACATCGATGTCCTTCTGCGTGTAGCCGACCACGGTCGGCTTGCCCGTCGTGCCGCTGGAGGCGTGAATCCGCACGACTTTCTCGCGCGGTACCGCGAACATATTGAACGGATAGTTGTCGCGCAGGTCCTGCTTGGTGGTGAAGGGGAACTTCGCCAGGTCGGACAGCTGCTTCAGGTCCTCCGGCTTGACGCCGGCGTCGTCGAACTTCTTGCGGTAATGCGGCACGTTGTCATAGGCGTGCTTGAGCGACCACTTCATGCGCTCCAACTGCAGCGCGGCCACTTCGTCGCGGCTGGCCTTCTCGATCGGCTCCAGGTCGCCCGCTGCGGGTTTTTTCGATGTCATGGTTTCTCCTCCTCAATGCCTTGCAGTTTGATTTTCTTCAGACCCGTTCGATGACGAGCGCGATGCCTTGCCCTACGCCGATACACATGGTGCACAGCGCGAAGCGGCCGCCGCCGCGATGCAGCTGGTACATGGCGGTGGCGACGAGGCGCGCGCCGCTCATGCCGAGCGGGTGGCCCAACGCGATGGCGCCGCCATTCGGGTTCACCTGCGGTGCGTCGTCGGCCAGTCCGAGGTCGCGCGTCACGGCCAGCGCCTGCGCGGCGAAGGCCTCGTTGAGTTCGATGACGTCCATCTGCGCCAGCTTCAGGCCGAGGCGCTCCAGCAGTTTCCGCGTGGCCGGCGCCGGGCCGATGCCCATGATGCGCGGCGGCACGCCGGCAGTGGCCATGCCGACGATGCGAACGCGCGGCGTCAGGCCATGGCTTTTCGCGGTCTCCTCCGAAGCGAGCAGCAGGGCACAGGCGCCATCGTTCACCCCCGAGGCATTGCCTGCCGTCACCGTGCCGTCCTCGCGCACGATGGGCTTCAGCTTCGCCAGGCTCTCCAGGCTGGTGTCGGCGCGGGGATGTTCGTCGGCGGAGACGATCTTCGCATCTCCCTTCTTCTGCGCGATTTCCGCCGGCACGATCTCGTCGTCGAAGCGGCCGGCAGTCTGGGCCGCCACGGCGCGCTGTTGGCTGCGCAGGGCGAAGGCATCCTGGTCGGCGCGGGAAATCTTCAGTTCGCCGGCAAGGTTTTCCGCCGTATCCGGCATCGCATCGGTGCCGTAGAGTTTTTTCATCAGCGGGTTGACGAAGCGCCAGCCGATGGTGGTGTCGAAGATTCCCGCGTTGCGCGAGAAGGCCGCATCGGCCTTGCCCATGACGAAAGGTGCGCGGGTCATGCTCTCGACACCGCCGGCGATCATCAGATCGGTGTCGCCGGCGCGGATGGCGCGCGCGGCGCTGCCGACGGCATCCATGCCCGAGCCGCACAGGCGGTTGACCGTGGCGCCCGGTACCGTGAGCGGCAGGCCGGACAGCAGCGCAGCCATGCGGGCGACGTTGCGGTTGTCCTCGCCGGCCTGGTTGGCGCAGCCGAAGAGGACGTCGTCGATCGCGCTCCAGTCGAAATCGGGATGGCGCTTCATCAGCGCCTTGATGGGCAGGGCGGCGAGATCGTCGGCACGGAGGGAGGCGAGCGCGCCGCCGTAGCGACCGATGGGGGTGCGCACGGCGTCGCAGATGAATACGTCTTTCAACTCAACCTCCTTGTTGTTTGACGAGTTCGCCCTGGATGCGGTGGGACTTGCCGCGGAACAGTGCGATGCGCTTGCCGTCCTGATTGCTGACTTCGATGTCGTAGATGCCGCTGCGGCCGGCCAGCGCCCGCTCTTCCGCAGTGGCGGTCAGCACATCCCCGACATGGGCCGGGGCCAGGTATTCGATCGTGCAGCCGGAGGCGACGGCATTGTGGTTGTGGCTGTTGCAGGAATAGGCGAAGGCGGAATCTGCCAGGGTAAAGATGAATCCGCCATGGCACATGCCGTGTCCATTGACCATGTCGTCGGTGATCGCCAGCGACATCCGCGCGTAGCCGGGCCGGATTTCGTCCAGGGCAATGTGGAGAAACTGAGAGGTGCGGTCGCCTCGGTACATTTCCCGGCCGACGGCTTCGGCCAAATCCTGGGCTTTTTTCGATGTGCTCATGTTCAGAGTTTACTTGCCCTTGAAGACGGCCGGGCGCTTCTCCATGAAAGCGGTCACGCCTTCGCGGTAATCCGCACTTTGTCCGAGCGCGCGCTGGGCGTCGCGCTCCAGGTCGAGTTGCTGCGCCAGTGTGTGATCTGGGGAAGCATAAAGCGCACGCTTGGTGGCGGCGTAACCGAGCGGCGGGCCCTGCGCGAAGCGTGCGGCAAGGGATTCTGTTTCAGGCATCAGGCGGTCATCGTCCATGCATCGCCAGATCAGTCCCCAGGCTTCGGCCTGCTCGGCCGATAATTTATCCCCCGTCAGCGCCAGTCCCATCGCGCGCGCCGTGCCAGCCAGCCTTGGCAGGAAGTAGCTGCCGCCGCAATCCGGCGCCAGTCCAAGTTTGCTGAAGGCCTGGATGAACACGGCCGAGCGGGCGGCGAGGACGATGTCGCAGGCAAGCGCCAGGTTGGCGCCGGCGCCGGCTGCGGCGCCATTGACCGCGGCGATGACCGGAATGGGCAGGGCGCGCAGGGCCAGCACCAGTGGCTTGTAATAGGTCTCGATGGAATGGCCCAGATCCGGCGGAGGGGCCTCGGGGGGAGTGATGCGCTCGGCCAGGTCCTGCCCGGTGCAGAAGGCGCGGCCGGCTCCCGTGAGGATCAGGCTGCGGGCGCCGTCCGCCTGTACGCGCCCGGTCGCCTGGCGCAATTCGCCATGCATCGCCTCATTCAGGCTGTTCAATTTATCCGGGCGGTTCAGCGTGATGCGGGCGACACCGTCGCGGAACTGGTAGAGAATGGCACTCATATCGACTGAGGCGGCGATTCAGATACAGAAATTACAGTTAAATGGTATCCGGCAGTATCGTTTTACAGATCTGGCGACATGCTACATAATTCAGGACTTGCATACAACATGCACCATTATGCTTAAAGGCGGACCATGGTTAAAGTCTATTCGATAGAGGGAGTTACACCCGTGGTCCATCCCTCGGCCTATGTGCACCCTTCGGCAAGCCTGATCGGCGACGTCATCATTGGGCCGGATTGCTATATCGGGCCGAATGCCTGCCTGCGCGGCGATTTTGGACGCATTTTCATCGGCAAGGGCGTCAATATCCAGGATTGCTGCATCGTACATGGCTTTCCTGAGCGCGATACCGTGGTCGAGGAGAACGGGCATATCGGTCACGGTGCCGTATTGCATTGCTGCCTGATCGGCCGCAACGCGCTGGTCGGCATGAACGCAGTTGTGATGGACAAGGCCGAGGTGGGCGAATCGTCCATCGTCGCCGCCATGGCTTTTGTCAAGGCCGGCATGGTTGTGCCGCCGAAAAGCCTGGTGGCCGGCATCCCGGCCAAGGTGGTGCGGGCGCTGACCGAGCAGGAAATGGCCTGGAAGCTGGAAGGCACTGTTTTGTACCAGCACCTGGCGCAGCGCTCGTTGGCGACCATGACCGAAACAGTGGCGCTGACGGAAGTCGAGGCCGATCGAAAGCGCATCATGCTTCCCGACATCAAACCGCTCATCGAAGCCAAGGCGGAGTGGGCAGAGTCGGCGCTGGACGACACGCCCGAATAGTCGCCAGGACGCCTGTCTTCCCTCTGGAGAGGGGTCATAATGTGATATTATGACCAACTCCATGAAACCTATCGCGTTTCTCCGAAAGGCCATGCGCATTGATGCGTCATCCGCCTTTCCGGCATGCCTTCTTCAGATTCAATCAGCAAGGAACAACAATATGGACCCCCACGCTCGCATCTGTTCGCTGCCCCCCATGGGGGCGCATGCCTCACTTGAGGCGGCTCTACAGGAGGCATGACATGAAAATCCATGAATACCAGGGCAAGGAGATCCTGAGAAAGTTCGGGGTCGCCACGCCGCGCGGCAAGGCCTGTTTTTCCGTCGATGAGGCGGTCAGGGCGGCCGAGGAGCTTGGCGCGCAGTTGGCAACCAAAGTGTGGGTGGTCAAGGCGCAGATTCACGCCGGCGGTCGCGGCAAGGGCGGCGGCGTCAAGGTGGCGAAATCGATGGACGAAGTCCGCCAGCACGCCGGCCAGATCTTCGGCATGCAGTTGAAGACGCACCAGACCGGGCCGGAGGGCCAGAAGGTGCGCCGCCTGCTCGTCGAGGAAGGCGCCGACATCAGGAAGGAACTCTACGTCGGCATGGTGGTGGACCGCGTCACGCAGAAGGTCTGCCTGATGGCCTCCAGCGAAGGCGGCATGGACATCGAGGAAGTCGCCGCGCATACCCCGGAAAAAATCCACAAGGTTTTCGTTGACCCGGCCAAGGGCCTGACCGATGCCGAGGCAGACGACGTCGCCCGCAAGATCGGCGTGCCGGAGGCTTCCGTCGCGCAGGCGCGCAGCGTGCTGCAGGGGCTGTACAAGGCCTTTTGGGAAACCGACGCCAGTCTGGCCGAGATCAACCCGCTGATCCTCACCGGCGACGGCAAGGTCGTCGCGCTCGACGCCAAGATGAACTTCGATTCCAACGCGCTGTTCCGCCACGAGGACATCGTCGCCATGCGCGACCTCGACGAGGAGGATCCGGCCGAGATCGAGGCTTCGAAGTTCGATCTGTCCTACATCTCGCTCGATGGCAACATCGGCTGCCTGGTGAATGGCGCCGGTCTGGCCATGGCGACCATGGACACCATCAAGCTGTTCGGCGCCGAGCCGGCCAACTTCCTCGACGTGGGCGGCGGCGCCACCACGGAGAAAGTGACCGAAGCCTTCAAGCTGATGCTGGCCAACGCCAAGGTCAAGGGCATTCTGGTCAACATCTTCGGCGGCATCATGAAGTGCGACACCATCGCCACCGGCGTGGTGGCGGCGGCCAAGGAAGTGCACCTTTCGGTGCCGCTGGTGGTGCGCATGCGCGGCACCAACGAGGACATCGGCAGGCAGATCCTCAAGGATTCGGGCCTGCCCATCATTTCCGCCAGCGACATGGCCGATGCGGCGCAGAAGATCGTCGCCGCGGTTTCCGCGTAGGTCGGGCTTTAGCCCGACATGTCGGCCTGAAGGCCGACCTACAAGTAAAGGATTAGAGGATATGAGCATTCTGATCAACAAGAACACCCGCGTCGTCACGCAGGGCATCACCGGAAAGACCGGCCAGTTCCACACCAAGATGAGCAGGGAGTACGCCAACGGCGCGAACTGCTACGTGGCGGGCGTGAATCCGAAGAAGGCGGGCGAATCCTTCGAAGGCATACCCATCTTCGCCTCGGTGAAGGAAGCCAGGAAGCAGACCGGCGTCAACACCTCGGTCATCTACGTGCCGCCGCCCTTCGCCGCCGCGGCGATCTGGGAGGCCGTGGAAGCCGAACTGGATCTGGTCATCTGCATCACCGAAGGCATTCCGGTGCGCGACATGGTCGAGGTGAAGAACAAGATGCGCAAGGCCGGTTCGAAGACCGTCCTGTGCGGCCCCAACTGTCCCGGCATCATCACGCCGGAGGAGATCAAGATCGGCATCATGCCCGGCCACATCCACATGAAGGGCCGCATCGGCGTGGTGTCGCGCTCCGGCACGCTGACCTATGAGGCGGTAGGGCAACTTTCCGACCTCAAACTGGGCCAGTCGACGGCCGTGGGCATCGGCGGCGACCCGGTGAACGGCCTCAAGCACAAGGAGGTGCTGGAACTGTTCATGAACGACCCCGACACCGACGCCGTCATCATGATCGGCGAGATCGGCGGCTCCGACGAGGAGGCCGCCGCCGAGTGGTATGCCAAAGAGTGCAAGATCAAGAAGCCGGTAGTGGGCTTCATCGCCGGCGTCACCGCGCCGGCCGGCAAGCGCATGGGCCACGCCGGCGCCATCATTTCCGGCGGCAAGGGCACGGCGCAGGAGAAGCTGGCGGTCATGGAAGCCAGTGGCATCCTGACCACCAAGAACCCTGCGGAGATGGGCAAGTTGCTGAAGTCTGTTCTCTGAGCGAAGCATGCATTCGCAACAACGCCGCCCCCATGGGCGGCGTTGTTGTTTGCATGTCATGCACAAAGGCTGAAATTCCCCCTTGTTTTTCGGCCGAGAAATATTTGACTATCTTCATGTTTGCCTGTAAGAATTAGAAATAAATTGCTGTTTATAAGCAAGTTGAAGGGTTTTTGAGGGTATCCTTGCAACTTGCAGCTTTAACGTTTATCAACCGTGCGCAGAGTGCTTCGCAGGTCAGTTGGATCGCCTGCGCGCGGCGGCTTCTCCAAAAACGACAATATTCAGCGGGAGAGGACAGCGCGGCGTGTCGAAGAGTTTCTGGAAAACCGACTGGTTCATAGGCGTCGTCGTGAGCCTGGCCATGCTCTTTGCGGGCGGTGGCGAACTGCTGCAGAGCCTGGAGCGCAAGGCCTACGATCTTGGCGTCGGCGCGATCACGCGCGAACCGAGCAGCAAGATCGCCGTCATCGCCATCGACAAGCAGAGCATCGACAACCTCGGCAGATGGCCCTGGTCGCGCGATGTGCATGCAAGGATGATTGACGGTCTGGCAGCCGCCAACGCCAAGGTCATCGCATCCACGGTCTTCTTTTCCGAGCCCCAGATCGACCCGGGCCTCACCTACATCAACAAGCTGATCGAACTCTACGGCCAGGCCGGCGGCGCGCCGCTTTCCGGAGGAACAGAGGCGATTGCTGCCCAGCCTCCACCGCTGGGACAGTTCGGTCCCGTCCTTGCCGAAGCCGAACAGAAACTCAATTCCGACCGGCGCCTGGGCGAAGCCATTGCCAAGGCAGGCAATGTCGCCCTGCCGATGCTCTTTCGGCTGGGTGAGCCCCGCGGGCGGCCGGACAGGCCGCTGCCCGACTTCATCAAGAAGAACGCCATCACCCAGATCGAGAAAGGCGAGGACATTCCGCTGCTCACCTCCGATGTCGAGGCGCCCCTGGTCGAGGAACTCGGCCGCGGCGCGGCGGCCATCGGCCATCTCAACGTCAATCCGGACGTGGATGGCGGCATTCGCACCGAGCCGCTGGTTCTGGCCCACTTCAATGAGGTTTATCCCGCGCTGTCCCTGATGATCGCGGCGAAGAGCCTGAACCTGGGTGTGGCCGACATCAAAGTCAGGCTGGGCGACACGGTGAGTCTGGGCAACCTCAAGATCGGCACCGATCCTGTCATGCAGATGAACACCTTCTTCTACAAGGACCGGGACGGCAAGCCGGCCTTTCAGGTGGATTCGTTCTTCGACGTGACAAGCGGCAAGATTCCGCTGGACAAGTACAAGGACAAGATCGTCCTGATCGGCCCGACTGCGGCCGGTGTCGGCAGCATATTCGTCACGCCGGTATCACCGGCCATGCCGGCCGTGCTGATGCAGGCCCACACGATATCGAGCATCCTGCAGGAGCATTTTTTCGTTGTGCCGACCTGGGGCTGGATGGTCGAGCGGCTGGCGTTCCTGCTCGTGGCGGCTTATCTGGTCGCTCTGCTGCCGCGCCTCAAGGCCGGCATGGGCGCGGGCGTGACTGCCGGCCTGCTTGTCGCCCTGGTTGCAGCGCACTTTGTGCTGATGACCGCTCAGCTGTTGTGGCTGCAACTGATGGTTCCTGCCGCACTGCTGCTGCTCGGCCATTTGCTGCTCACCACCAAGCGTTTTCTCGTCACCGAACGTGGCAAGGAAAAATCAGAGGCGGATTCGGCCGAATCCAACCGCATGCTGGGCCTGGCCTTCCAGGGTCAGGGCCAGCTCGACATGGCCTTCGACAAGTTCCGCAAGTGCCCCCTCGACAATGCGGTGATGGAAAACCTCTACAACCTGGCATTGGATTTTGAGCGCAAGCGCCAGTTCAACAAGGCCGAGTCGGTGTTTCGCTACATGGCCGACTTCAATCCAAAATTCCGCGATCTGGAGCAGAAGCTCAGCCGCGCCAAGGCCATGTCCGAGACGGTGATACTCGGCGGCGGACGTTCGACCGCGCAGGGCACCATGATCCTCGAGGGCGGCCAGGTGGAGAAGCCCATGTTGGGCCGCTACCAGGTGGAGAAGGAGCTCGGCAAGGGCGCCATGGGCGTGGTGTACCTCGGACGCGACCCGAAGATCAACCGCGTCGTCGCCATCAAGACCATGGCCCTCTCGCAGGAGTTCGAGGAAGACGAGCTGAAGGATGTCAAGGAGCGCTTCTTCCGCGAAGCCGAAACGGCCGGACGTCTGAACCACCCGAACATCGTGACCATTTTCGATGCCGGCGAGGAGCACGACCTGGCCTATATTGCCATGGAGTTCCTCAAGGGCAAGGATCTCGTGCCTTACACGAAGCCCGGCAACCTGATGCCGCTCGCCAAGGTGATGGACATCGTTGCGCGTGTCGCCGATGCCCTCTCGTATGCGCACCAGAACAGTGTCGTTCACCGCGACATCAAGCCGGCCAACATCATGTACGAGCCGGAGTCCGATGCGGTGAAAGTGACCGATTTCGGCATTGCCCGCATCACCGACTCGTCGAGGACCAAGACCGGCATGGTGCTTGGTACGCCGAGCTACATGTCGCCGGAACAACTTGCCGGCAAGAAGATCGACGGGCGCTCCGACCTTTTCTCGCTCGGCGTCATGCTGTTCCAGATGGCGTGCGGCAAGCTGCCCTTTGAGGGCGATTCCATGGCCCAACTGATGTTCAAGATCGCCAATGAAGCGCATCCCCTGATTCGGGAATACAACCCCCAGGCGCCCGAATGCCTGGCCGCGATCATTGACAAGGCAATGGCCAAGGACAACGCCCAGCGCTATCAGACTGGCGCCGAACTGGCGGCCGATCTGCGTGCCTGCATGGGTTTGAGCATGGGCGGAAGTGCAGCTTCGCCCCAGGTTGACTTCAATCTTTGAGAGCATATGAACCCCCACGCTCACATTCGTTCGCTGCCCCCCGAGGGGGCGCATGCCTTCCTTGGGACGGCCCGGCGGGAGGCATGACGATGGATCTCAGTCAGGCATTGCAAATCGTCAGCCGCTCGGATGCCGGGATGGTGCGTTCTCACAATGAAGACGCGGTTTTCTTCAACGCCGCGCTGGGACTGGCTGTTCTTGCTGATGGCATGGGCGGCTATAACGCCGGCGAGGTGGCAAGCGGCATGGCGACCACGCTTTTGGGCAGCGAGGTGGAAAAGGCCTTCCAGAAGACGGCGCCGCACAAGCTGGATGCCTCCGGGAAGCTGTACTCGCACGTCGTTCTCGAAGCCGAAATCGTTCGTGCCAATACGGCGATCTACCAGGCTGCGCAAAGCCAGCCCCAGTACGCCGGCATGGGCACGACGCTGGTGGTGGCCCTGTTCTATGACAACATGATGACCGTGGCCCACATCGGCGATTCGCGGCTCTACCGATTGCGCGGCGACGAGTTCCAGGCCATCACCCGCGACCATTCCCTGTTGCAGGAGCAGATCGACAGCGGCATGATAACGGCCGAGGAAGCGCGTCACTCGCAGAACAAGAACCTGGTGACGCGGGCCCTGGGCGTGGATCCGACGGTCGAGCCGGAAATCCGCGACTATGACACGATGCCGGGAGACGTCTATCTGCTATGCTCCGACGGTCTCAATGACATGGTCGAGGACGAGGAAATTGCGCTCACCCTGCAAGCGCTGTCCGCCAACCTCGACCTGGCGGCGACGCAACTTATCCAGACGGCGAACGACAGCGGCGGGCGGGACAATGTATCGGTGGTGCTGGTGCGCATTGCGCGACAATATCCGGCGGCGCGCAGCTGGTGGGCGCGATTGCTGCAATGGTTCAAGTGATCTGACGGGAAGGAAGCAACATGGCTGCTAAGTTGATCCTAAGCATGGATGGCCTGGTGCTCAAGGAAATTCCGCTCACCAAGGAGCGGACGACGCTTGGGCGCAAGCCGCACAACGATATCCAGATCGACAATCTGGCCATCAGCGGCGAGCATTCGGTGATCGTGACGATCCTCAATGATTCGTTTCTCGAGGACCTGAACAGCACCAACGGCACTTACGTAAACGGCCAGCCGATCAAGAAGCATTTCCTGCAGAACAGCGACGTCATTGAGCTGGGCAAATACAAGCTCAAGTACATCAATGAGACGCCCTCGCAGACAACGGCTGCCGACTTCGAGAAAACGATGGTGCTGCGTCCTGACCTGATGAAGAAGACGGCGGAGCAGACGGCCGCCAAATCGTCCTCCATGATTGATACCCAGATCGGCATGAAGGCCGCCGACACGCAGGCCGGCATGTCGCCGCCGACCCAGGCCGCCAAGCCGGCGGAAGCGGCTGCGCCGCCGCCCCAGGCCATGCCGCTGGGAGTCATCCAGGTCCTCACCGGCGCCAATGCCGGGAAAGAGCTGGAATTGACCAAGAACCTCACGACCCTGGGCAAGCCGGGCGTTCAGGTGGCTGTCATCACCCGCCGGCCGCATGGCTACTTCATCACGCATGTCGAGGGCGCCAGTTTCCCTGTCGTGAATGGCACTGCGCTGGATTCCCATCCACGCGAACTGAAGGACCATGACGTCATCGAACTGGCCGGCGTGAAGATGGAGTTTTTCCTCAAGGGCTGAGCCGGCAACCGCTATCGGATAACGCACCCACCCCGGTTGCGTGACTTTGTTCATACCGTCGCCATGGAGCGAGCGTTAAGCTTGCTTCATTCGGGACAATTCAAGAGGGGGCGGTCTTGAAGCAGCACATGGTCAGGTACGCGCTGGGATTCGTGGTACTTCTTGTCCTTCTGGGACATGCGGCACGGTTTTATCAGTTCGGTTTCATCGACCGTCTCGACGCCATCATCTACGACACCAAGGTTCGGTTGACCATGCCGCAGAGCATGGATGAACGGGTGGTCATACTCGATATCGATGAAAAGTCCCTGGGGGAAATCGGACGCTGGCCGTGGGGAAGGGATCGGGTATCGCAGCTTGTCAAGAAATTGTTCGATCAGCATGGCATTACGTTGCTCGGCTTGGACGTGGTTTTCGCCGAGCCGGACGAGAGTTCCGGCCTTAAGGTGCTGGATGCCCTTGCCAAAACCGAGCTGAAGGACAGCGCCCCCTTCCATGCCGCCCTGAAGGAGCTCCGCCCGCAACTGGACCACGATAGGCTTTTTGCGGAGACCCTCAAGGGGCGACCTGTGGTCCTCGGCTATTACCTGTCCAATCTGAAGGAGGGCGTGGCTTCGGGGGCGCTGCCGCAGCCGGCGCTGCCTGCCGGCACGTTCACCGGGCGCAACATCCCATTAGTCGAGTATTTTTCACATGGTGGCAATCTTCCGGAGTTTCAGAATGCAGCGCTCTCCGGCGGACACTTCAATCCCCTGGTCGACATCGATGGTATATCCCGCCGCGTGCCACTGCTGGTCGAATACAAGGGGGAATACTACGAGGCGCTGTCGCTGGCCATGGTGCGGGCCCTGATCGGCCAGCCGAAGGTCGTGCCCTGGTTTCCCGAGGATCGATGGTTTTCCAGCAAGGGGTATCAGGGCATGGAGGCCATCGATCTGCCGACGGCACGCGGCACGCTGCGCATCCCGGTGGATGAGAACGTCGCAGCCTTGATCCCTTACCGCGGCTACCAGGGCAGCTTCCGCTACATTTCCATCGCGGATATCCTGGCTGATCGCATCCAGCCGGGCGAGTTGAAAGGCAAGATCGCCCTCATCGGCACGACCGCGCCAGGACTGCTCGACTTGCGCGCCACCCCCGTCGGCGGAGTCTATCCCGGGGTGGAAATCCACGCCAACCTGATCACCGGAATGCTGGACGGCACGATCAAGCTTAAACCCCCCTACATGCTGGGGGCCGAAGTCGTCCTCCTTCTGCTGGCGGGATCGGCCATGGTGTTGCTGCTGCCCCTGCTTTCCCCGCTACGGGCCACCCTGGCATCCCTGGTGGTATTGCTGTTCATCCTGACCATCAATCTCGTCTTCTGGCATTACGGCAACATGGTGCTGCCGCTTGGCTCAAGCCTTCTCATGGTGCTCACCCTGTTTGCCCTCAATATGTCGTACGGCTATTTCGTCGAATCGAGGACCAAGCGCCAGTTTACCGAGCTCTTCGGACAGTACGTGCCGCCCGAACTGGTCGAGGAAATGAGCCGCGACCCCGAGGCCTACAGCATGGAAGGGCGCAAGGCGGAATTGACCGTGCTCTTTTCCGACATTCGCGGCTTCACGACGATTTCGGAGGGTTTGGGCCCCGATGAACTGACCCGCCTGATGAACGAATACCTGTCGGCCATGACCGAAGTGGTGCGCAAGAACCGCGGCACCCTGGACAAATATATCGGGGATGCCATCATGGCCTTTTGGGGCGCTCCGGTCAGCGATGTGCAGCATGCCCGCATGGCCGTCGTAACGGCCATGCAGATGCAGGCGGCCCTGCCGGCCGTCAACAAGGCCTTTGCGGCGAAGGGGTGGCCGGAAATCAGGATTGGCGTGGGGGTCAATACGGGCGACATGACCGTGGGCGATATGGGATCGCTCGTGCGCAAGGCCTATACTGTCATGGGAGACGCAGTGAACCTGGGATCGCGTCTTGAGGGCGTTACCAAGCAGTATGGCGTCGGCATTCTCGTCGGAGAGGGCACGCGCAAGGCGATCAAGGATATCGTGTTCCGCGAAGTCGATCGGGTGCAGGTCAAGGGCAAGGAAGAGCCGGTCGCCATCTATGAGCCGATCGGCCTGGAGGGCGAAGTCGGCAAGGGCCTCCAGGAGGAGCTCAAGCTGTGGAACCAGACCCTGCGCCACTACCGTGCGCAGGAATGGGACCAGACCGAAGTTGCGCTGCTCAATCTGTCGCGCATGGCGCCAGAGCGGGGGCTGTATGGCAAGTACATGGAGCGTGTGTCTTTCCTGCGCAAGAACCCGCCCGAAGCGGACTGGAAGGGCGTGTGGAAGTTCGAGACAAAATAAATGAGAATCGGCAAATGAAAGTCAGAGTACTTGGCTGCAGCGGCGGTATCGGCGGGCGGCATTTGCGCACGACCTCGCTGCTGGTCGACCACGACATCCTGATCGACGCCGGAACCGGCGCCGGCGATCTGTCGCTGGCCGAACTGGCGCTGATTGATCATGTATTCATCACGCATTCGCATCTTGACCATGTGGCCTGCCTGCCCTTCATGGTCGACACGGTGGGCGACATGCGCAACAAGCCCCTGACCGTCCATGCCACGCAGGCCACGCTGGAAATCCTCCAGGCGCATATTTTCAACTGGGCCATCTGGCCCGATTTCGCCGAGATTCCGAACCGCGAGAAACCCTTCATGCGCTATGCGGAAACCAAAACGGGCAAGACAGTGAAGCTGGAAGGACGCGAGATCACGCCGTTGCCGGCCAATCACACCGTGCCGGCGGTCGGCTACCGCATCGATTCGGGGAAAGGCAGCCTGGTGTTCAGCGGCGACACGACGGTGTGCGACGAGTTGTGGAAAGCCGTCAACAAGATCCGCAACCTGCGCTACCTCATCATCGAAACGGCTTTCTCCAACCGTGAGCGGCAACTGGCCATTGCCTCGAAGCATCTTTGCCCCGACATGCTGAAGGAAGAGCTGCTCAAGCTGCAACGCGAGGCCGAGATCTACATTACCCACCTCAAGCCGGGCCAGATCGAGCTGACCATGCAGGAAATAGAGGAATTCATCGGCGAGTACAAGCCGCGCATGCTGCAGAACAACCAGGTCTTTGACTTGTAGGGGCCGGTGGATGAGCGAACAAACCATATCCGTGGCGTTATTGAGGAAGCTTGAGCCCTTGGGCACGCTGTCACCCGACAGCCTGCGCGAAATTTCCCGCATGTGCTACGTCGAGAAAGTCAGCCGCAACCTCGATCCCTTCCGCCTGAAGGGCCTGCAGGGGCAAGCCGTATACCTCGTCAAGGGCGAGCTGAAGCTTGACTACCCGGACGCCAGCTCGGAAATTCTTGTGGGGGGCACGGGGGCCGCCGTGCGGGCGCTTGACAAGCGCAAACCGGCAATGACGGGCGCCAAGGCCATCACCGATGTCGAATTGATCCGCCTCGACGAGGAAGTGCTCGACATCATGCTGACCTGGGATCAGTTGGCCGCTCCGCAATCCCCGGCGCCTGCGAAGACGCCACCCGATGCCATGGACCAGACGGACTGGCGCACCCTGTCGGGCATGTTTGCAGCGGAAAATCTGACGCACGGCATATTTTCCAGCTTGCCGCCGGCAAACATCGAGGCGCTCTTCATGCGTTTCGAGCGCATCAAGGCGCCGCGCGACAAGATGATCATTCGTGAGGGGGAGGATGGCGACTTCTACTACGTCATCGAGAGTGGTCGTTGCACCGTGTCGCGACAGATTGGCGGGAGCGCGATGGAACTGGCCGAATTGAAGGGCGGCGATGCCTTCGGCGAGGAAGCCCTGGTGGCGAATGCCAGGCGCAATGCCAGTGTCGCCATGAAGACGGATGGCGTGCTGTTGCGGCTGGCGAAGCAGGATTTTGTCGAACTGCTGAAGGAACCGCTGATGCATCGCATCTCGCGCGAGGATGCGGAGGCGAAGGTGGCGGGCGGGGCGGTGTGGCTGGATGTCCGCTTCCCGGCCGAGTACAACGTGGACAAGCTGCCGGGCGCCATCAACATACAGCTCAATGAGATACGCAACCTGTTCGGTTCGCTGGATACCAAGAAGGAGTATATTGTTTATTGTCAGAGCGGACGCCGCAGTTCTGCGGCGGCTTTTCTGCTCTCCCAGCGCGGCTACAAGGCCTATCTGCTCGAAGGCGGCCTCCGCAGCTATGCGGCATGAAGCACGGATCGCCATGGCTCTGAGGGGAAAAGAAAAATGAGTGCAGTGCTCGGAACGTCGCAGGATGCGGGCGGAGCGGCCGATGTCGCCAGCCGCCTGACCTTCTTCAAGAACCTGCAGACGGTCACCAACAAGATCCATGCGACGGCGAACATCGACGAGATCATGCTCGAGCTGTCGCAGGACATCTGCACGCTCTTCAACGCCGACCGCCTCACCATCTACTCGCTGAGCGAGGACAAGGCCTCCATCGTCTCCAAGGTCAAGACCGGCCTCAATTCCTTCAAGGACTTGCGGCTGCCCATCGCCGACCAGAGCATTGCCGGTTTTGTCGCCCTCTCCAAGAAGCTGGCCAACATCAGCGATGTCTACGACGAAACGGAACTGAAGTCCCACACGCCCAGCCTGCGCTTCCTGCAGGAGGTCGACAAGCGCACGGGCTATCGCACCAAGCAGATGCTGGTGGCGCCGATCACGGATGCTCGCAGCGGCGAACTGCTCGGCGTTGTACAACTCATCAACAACAAGTCCGGCACGCCCTTCTCGCAAGTGGCCGAGGAGGGAGCGAAAGGCTTGTGCGAGACGCTCGCCATCGCCTTCGCCCAGCGACAGAAGCCGGCCCATGTCGTCAAGTCGAAATACGACCACCTGGTGGCCGATGCCGTGCTCTCTGCGGCGGAATTCGATCTGGCCACGCGCTCGGCCCGGCGCAAGGGGCAGGACATCGAGGAGGTGCTGCAGCACGAATTCCAGGTCAAGCTGGCCACCATCGGGCAGGCGCTCGGCAAGTTTTTCGGCGTGCCCTATGAACCCTTCAAGGCGGACCGCATCAAGCCGATGGACCTGTTGCGCAACCTGAAGCGGGAATATGTCGAGGAGAACCAGTGGCTGCCGATCGAGGAGACCAAGGAAGGCGTCGTCATCCTGACGATGGACTCCGAGCAGGTGAAAAGCTCGCGCATCGTCAATAATGTCTTTCCGAAGAGCAAGCTGGTCTTCCGCGTCACCACCATCCAGGAATTCAAGCAGTCCCTCGACCAGTTCTATGGTGCGGCGGCCGACTATGGCTCCGTCGGCGATCTGCTTTCCGGTCTCGACGAGGGCGAGGAGGGCGGCGGCGAGCTGACCGGCGAGGACCTGACGGCAGCGGCGGACAACGAACTGGTCAAGCTGGTCAACAAAATCATCATAGACGCCTACAGCCAGGGCGCTTCCGACATCCACATCGAGCCGCGGCCGGGCAAGGACAAGACCATCATCCGCTTCCGCAAGGACGGCTCGCTGGCGCCCTACATCGAGGTGCCCGCCAGTTACCGCAACGCGCTGGTGGCGCGCCTGAAGATCATGTGCGACCTCGACATCTCCGAACGCCGCAGGCCGCAGGACGGCAAGATCAAGTTCAAGAAGTTCGGCCCGGTCGACATCGAACTGCGCGTGGCGACCATTCCCTCCGCCGGCGGCGTCGAGGACGTGGTCATGCGCATTCTCGCCGCCGGCGAGCCGATTCCGCTGGAAAAACTCGGCATCCTGCCGCACAACCTGGAGCGGTTGAAGTCGGTGGTCGAAAAACCCTACGGCCTGTTCTTCGTCTGCGGCCCGACCGGTTCCGGCAAGACGACGACGCTGCATTCCGTGCTCAAGCACCTCAACACGCCGGACACCAAGATCTGGACGGCCGAGGACCCGGTCGAGATTACGCAAAAGGGTCTGCGCCAGGTGCAGATCAACCGCAAGGCCGGGCTGGATTTCGCCACCATCATGCGCGCCTTCCTGCGCGCCGATCCGGACATCATCATGGTCGGCGAGATGCGCGACAAGGAGACGGTCTCCATCGGCATCGAGGCCTCGCTCACCGGCCACCTGGTGTTCGCCACGCTGCACACCAACAGCGCGCCCGAATCGATCACGCGCCTGCTCGACATGGGCATGGACCCGTTCAACTTCGCCGACGCCCTGCTCGGCATCCTGGCGCAGCGCCTGGGCAAACGGCTGTGTGGCGAGTGCAAGAAGGCCTACACCCCGACGCAGGAAGAAATGAAGGCCCTGCTCACCGAGTACTGCGAGGAACTGCTCAACACCGCCATATTCAAGAAGGACGCCAAGTCCGCCTACGAGGCGGTGTACAAGGAATGGGCGAAGACCTACGCCGATGACAAGGGCCAGTTCAAGCTCTACAAGCCGGTCGGCTGCGACAAATGCGGCAATACCGGTTACAAGGGCCGTGTCGGCCTGCACGAACTGCTGGTGGGATCGGACGCCATCAAGAAGCTGATCCAGGAGCACGCCAGGGTGGCCGAGATCCTCGCCACGGGGCTTGACGAAGGCATGCTCACGCTGAAGATGGACGGCATCCAGAAGGTGCTGCAGGGCATCACCGACATGAAGCAGATCCGCTCGGTCTGCATCAAGTAAACATCGTGGATACCATCGAGGACCTCTTCAGGCGTTTCGAGCAGCTCAACGAGATCGGCGCCGCCCTGTCGCGCGAGCGCGACATCGACAAGCTGCTCGAGAACATCCTGCTGGCTGCCAAGGCCATCACCCATGCCGACGGCGGCACGCTCTACCGCGTGACGGAGGATGGCCTCAGCCTGCGCTTCGAGATCATGCGCACCGACAGCCTCGCCATAACCATGGGCGGCACCTCGGGCAACCCCATCCCCTTCCCGCCGCTGCCGCTGCGCACCGAGGCCGGCGAGGAGAACAACTCGATGGTGGCGGCCTATGCCGCCATCCACCAGGAAACCGTCAACATCGCCGACGCCTACGAGGCGGAAGGATTCGACTTCACCGGCACGCGCAAGTTCGACGAGCGCACCGGCTACCGCTCGCAGTCCTTCCTCACCGTGCCGATGAAGAATCACGAGAACGCGGTCATCGGCGTGCTGCAACTGATCAACTCGATCGAACCGGGCACGAAGAACGTCGTGCCTTTTTCTGCAGCCGACCAGCGGCTTGCCGAATCTCTGGCCTCGCAGGCGGCTGTCGCCCTCACCAACCGCCAGCTCATTTCGCAACTGGAAAAACTGTTCGAGTCCTTCATCCAGTTGATCAACGTGGCGATCGACGAAAAATCCCCCTACACGGGCGGGCACTGCGAGCGCGTGCCGGTGCTGACCATGATGCTGGCCGAGGCGGTGAACGAGACCCGGAGCGGGCCTTTGGCCGACTTCGACATGACCGACAAGGACCGCTACGAGCTGAAGATCGCCGGCCTGCTGCACGACTGCGGCAAGGTGACGACGCCGGTGCATGTGGTGGACAAATCGACCAAGCTGCAGACGCTCTACGATCGCATCCACCTTGTCGACACGCGTTTCGAGGCCCTCAAGCGCGATGCCCAGATCGCCATGCTGAAGGCCAAGCTGGCCCTGCGCGACAGCCGCGACCCGCGCGCCGAAGCCGCCCTCGAGGAAGACCTGACGCGCCACCTGCAGCAGATCGAGTCCGATCGCGCTTTCCTGCGCCAGGCCAACATCGGCTCCGAACTGATGACAGCGGAGGACCAGGAGCGCGTCAAGCGCATCGGCACCGGCTATCGCTGGATCGACGTCGACGGCAATCCGGTCAACTTCCTTACCGAGGACGAAATAGAAAACCTCAGCATCCGCGCCGGCACCCTGACGCAGAAGGAGCGCGAGACGATCAACTATCACATCGTCGCCACCATCAAGATGCTCGAGCAACTGCCCTGGCCCAAGCACCTGAAGAACGTGCCGGAATACGCCGGCGGCCACCATGAGCGCATGGACGGCAAGGGCTACCCGAAGGGCCTCACCCGCGACGAGATGAGCGTGCAGGCCCGCGTCATGGGCATTGCCGACATCTTCGAGGCGCTCACCGCCCGCGACCGCCCCTACAAGCGCGGCAAGACGCTTTCCGAATCGCTCGACATCCTCGGCAAGTTCAAGCTGGGGGGTCACATCGACCCGGACCTGTTCGACGTCTTCGTGCGGCAGAAGGTCTATCTGCAGTACGCCGAGAAGTTTCTCGATCCTGAGCAGATCGATGAGGTCGACGAGTCCAGCATACCGGGGTACGCCGCCTGAGAGGCACGCGATTGCAAGTCCGGAGTGTGAATGGCTTAAACGTCGCGCTCTGGCCAATCAGCTGAGCGGAGCCTGTCGTACCTTCATCGTGGCCGATCCGGATCAGTGCGTTTTCGGCTACTACGCGATGGCCGCGGGTGTGGTCTCGCATCAGAGCGCCACCCGCGCAGTGCGTCGTAACATGCCGGATCCGGTTCCTGCAATGGTGCTCGCCCGACTGGCCGTCCATCGTCGTGCCCAGGGCATCAAACTGGGCGGGGCGCTACTGCAGGACGCGGTCAATCGGGCTGTGGTGGTTTCGCAGAATGCCGGTGTTCGGGCACTGCTGGTACACGCTCTGCACGACCGCGCCAAGGAGTTCTACGAGCACTATGGTTTTCAGGCATCGCCACTCCATCCGATGACGCTGATGTTGCGGCTGAATTCCGTCAAGCCTTAAACCCGGATTGTCCATTAGCCGAAAAACCGTTCGCCCTGAGCGTGTCGAAGGGCCGTTCATGGTTCGACCGTTCGACAAGCTCACGGCTCACCACGAACGGCTGTTGGCATGACTCATCGGCTAATGGACAATCCGGGTTAAATGAGCCTGTCCTGCTGGTGTCCGAGGCCACCCTCGCGGAACTGACAGAAGTTCTCGGCCGCCCCAGGTTCGATCCCTATGCGAGCCGCGAGGATCGGCAGCGCTTCATCGGGCTGATGGGGGCGTTTCACGCATCGTTCACGTCGAGCGCAAGATCCAGGCTTGCCGTGACCCCAAAGACGACAAATTCCTCGATGTCGCGCTTGCGGGCGGCGCACGCGCGATCGTCACGGGCGAGCGGGACTTGCTGGCGCTGAATCCGTTTCACGATGTTCCGATCATCAGCCCGGCGGAGTTTCCGGCTTGGCCGCAGCGGCCGGCAAATGATCCGCAACGATAGGGGAAAAGTCAGTCCCGGCGGGAGAAGAACGTGCCGGAATACGCCGGCGGCCACCACGAGCGCATGGACGGCAAGGGCTACCCGAAGGGGCTCAGCCGCGAGCAGATGAGCGTGCAGGCCCGTATCATGGGCATCGCCGACATCTTCGAGGCGCTGACGGCCCGTGACCGGCCCTACAAGCGCGGCAAGACGCTCTCCGAGTCGTTGCATATTCTCGGCAAGTTCCGGCTGGGCGGCCACATCGACCCGGATCTTTTTGACGTATTCGTGCAGAAAAAAGTCTATTTGAAGTACGCCGAGAAGTTTCTCGATCCGGAGCAGATCGATGAGGTGGATGAATCGAGGATTCCCGGCTACGGCGGCTGAGATCATGTAAATGTGGTATCCGATTTTCATGATTGAACGTCGCGGGCCGCTTCGCTATACTGAAAATGTATGCAATGATTGATAGAGAGGGGCAGCCATGGGCGACCAACTTGTGACCATCGATCCTGAAATCCTCGGCGGAACCCCCGTTTTTACCGGCACTCGCGTTCCGATCGCGGTTCTCTTCGAGAACCTGGCTGACGGATTAACCCTTGACGAGATCATCGAGTCGTACCCTACGCTTCCTCGGAACATGGCAATCGAAGCGTTGCATCAAGCTGAGTCTCTCCTTGAGCTTCGCAAAGCCGCGTAGTCAGGGCGGCAGTGCGAATCCTGATCGACGAATGCCTGCCGAAGCAGTTGAAGGCGTGGCTGGCCGGTGCGCACGAGGCGGTCACCCTTGTAGAGGCAGGATGGGTTAGCGTCAAGAACGGCAAGCTGCTGCGGCTGGCCAATGATGCCGGCTTCGATGTCTTCGTCACCGCAGACAAGAACATGTACTACCAGCAGAACTTCGCTGGTTTGCGCATTTCGGCGGTGGTTATTCCGAGCAACCGGAAACTGCTGGTGCAAAGGAGCGTTCCCGCCTTCCTCCAGTCGCTTGCGCGCATGCAGCCAGGAGAGAAGATTGTCATGGATCTGGGGTCGAATGCAGACATCTGGCAGTCGATGACCCTGGATTGCGTCGAGCAGGAGGAATACCACACCACGCATGTCTTCAAGGCTCCCGACCGGGACAGGTAGGGATGCCAGTCTACATCCTGAGCGTGCAGGCCCGTATCATGGGCATCGCCGACATCTTCGAGGCCCTCACCGCCCGCGACCGCCCCTACAAGCGCGGCAAGACGCTGTCAGAATCGCTCGACATCCTCGGCAACTTCAAGCTGGGGGGTCACATCGACCCGGACCTGTTCGACGTCTTCGTCAAGCAGAAGATCTATCTCAAATACGCCGAGAAGTTTCTCGATCCCGAGCAGATCGACGTGGTCGATGAGGCAAAGATACCCGGATACGGGAAAGAGATTGTTGCAGCGCAGCAGAAGTGACGTTTCGCGTCACATCCTGCCGGTATATTCATGAAATCAGGATTCGGACAAAGTCCGGACGCCGGAAAACAAGGACTTAAAATTCTGGCATAACTTGGCACGGGTATTGCATAATAACCGATGTGTGTGTCGGGTGCCTTTCGGTCATCCAGCCATACTTTCCAACTGCAGAAGGAGAACTTCATGAAGACGATTCAAAAAGGCTTTACCCTGATCGAACTGATGATCGTGGTCGCGATCATCGGCATTCTGGCGGCCGTCGCGCTGCCGGCTTATCAGGATTACATGATCCGTGCCAAGGTTTCTGAGGGTATTCTGGCGGCCTCTTCCGCACGCACGGCTGTTTCCGAGACCTACGCGCAGAAGAACTCATTTGACTTATCAGGTGACTCGATGGGTGTTCAAACCCAAGATTCGCAGTACGTTGCGAGCGTTACCTATGTGCAAGGCGCCACTCAGGGTGATATTGTCGTGACCTTGAAGCCTGACAGCTCAGCGACCGGTCTGGGTGCAGCGGGTGGGACGACAATTATACTTCGTGCTACCGCCGGCGCAGCTGGCGCTGTGAACTGGGCATGCGGCAAGGGCACGATTAACCAGAAATACCTGCCGAGTTCTTGCAAGCAATTCTAAGCCGATCGTTCTGGAGGGCCACGATTGGGGCCAGGCCCGGGCCAGACCTCGATTAGTAAAAAACCCCGCTTCGGCGGGGTTTTTTACGCCCCATCCTCATAATGTTGACATGCTTGCGCTATCCATGCTGCGATGGCCCCGATCTTCGTGAAATTCAGTTTCGCCGCATCCCTTGGACTTGCAAAAAAAACCGGACTGGCCGCGCTGGTGGCGGTAGCGGTCGTCGCGCTCTACGGGAGCGGCCTTTCCGGCGGTTTCTTTTTCGACGATGACGTAAATATTGTTTATGTCGAGGCTCTGAAGCTTTCACGACTCGATCTCGATAACCTAAGGGCGGCGTGGCAATCAGGCCACTCGGGGCCGCTGGGGCGCCCCATCGCGCAAGTCAGCTTTGCGCTCAATCATTATTTCAACGGTTTCGATCCCTACTTCTTCAAAATAACCAACCTGGTCATTCACCTGCTGGCCGGGATTTTCGTTTTCCTGGCTGCTCGCTGCTTAAGGTTTTCCTTGTTGTTGGCCGGTTTCGCAGTGGCGTTCTGGCTGTTGCACCCGATTCAACTGACATCGGTTCTGTATGTCGTGCAACGGATGACCAGTCTGTCTGCCCTGTTCCTGCTGGCGGCTTTTCTGTTGCATGTGGTAGGGCGCGAGCGTGGTGCCAGGGCTGGCTGGGCGATGTTGTTGGCGGCTTGGTGCGTGTGTTGGCCGCTATCGATGCTCAGCAAGGAAACCGGCGCCCTGTTTCCCCTGTTTGTCGTGGCGTGGGAGGTCATCGTGCGCCGCCAGCAAATCGGGCAACTGGATCGGTTTGGAAAAATCGTCTCGGCCACGGTCGCGCTTGCCGTTGCGGCCGGCGGGGTGTATCTCCTTCTGCCGGCGGGCGAATGGCTGTGGGCGGGTTACGCCATGCGCGACTTTTCGCCGCTGGAACGGCTGCTCACCGAATCGCGCGTGATCTGGCTGTATCTGGGCTTGATATTTCTGCCGCGCCTCGATGCCTTCGGATTGCAGCACGACGACATCGTTCTCTCCACCGGCTGGCTCACGCCCTGGACGACGCCGGCTTCCCTGTTCGGGCTGGCGCTGCTGATGGGCATGGCCTGGGTGGCGCGGAAGAAATATCCGCTGGCAAGCTTCGGCATCGTCTGGTTTCTGATCGGGCATAGCCTCGAATCGACGTTTCTGCCGCTTGAAATCGCCCACGAGCACCGCAACTACCTGCCGCTCTTCGGCGTGCTGCTGGCAGTGGCCAGCGTGCTGCAGCCACTCGCGCGGCAGGCCGGCTGGCAAAAAACCCTGGTGCTGGGCGGCGTCGCGGCAGCCTTGGGGTATTCAGCACTGCTCACCGGCCTGCGCGCCCACCAGTTCGGTGACGCGCTACGGCGCACGCAACTGGAAGCGATGCACCATCCCAACTCGTCGCGCGCGCACTACGAAGCCGGCCGGGCGCTGGCCGCATATGCCAGACAAATGCCACCGAACGATCCGGCGCGTTTTTTCACGGCATCGCACTACGAACAAGCCACCGAGCTGAACCGCAACACCAAATTACCCCTGCTCGGCCTGATTCATCTCAACTGTTTGGCGGCGTTGCCGATCAAGCCCGAATGGCTGGACGAACTCAAGCGACGCCTGCGTCACACGCCCTTCGCGCCGGGGGATCGCACGGTGTTGTATTCGGTCAAGGAAATGTCGGTCGCCAGCACGCTGTGCCTTGCGCACGATGAAGTCATCGAACTGTTTTCGGCCGCCTTGGCCAATGCAAGCACCAACGCCCATTCGCGCATGCTGATGCATTCCTGGCGGGCGGACTACCTCACCTTGGTGGCGCGCGACCTGCCGGCGGCCGAAATCGAACTCGACCGCGCACTCGCCATTTCTCCGCACAACCCCAGCAACCGCCTCAAGCGTGCGCAGTTGGATTTCCTCCAGGGGCGGTACGTCGAAGCGGCCAAACGACTGGACGGGTTGCGCGATGCGACGCTCGTTGGCTCCGAAAGGAAGACGATGGCACAACTGCGGATCTGTCTTGCTTCTGATAACCCAGCGACGATGTGCGCAGGGATTTGAATCGTTTGTGCCATGGCGTGGCACCGTTATTCGGGCGAAAGTCAGTCACGGTAGTACGGCGAGGGCCGCGCGCCCCTATTTGATGACTCTGCTGAATGGCATGACATAATCGCGATGTCGCTACGTTCACTTTGAGCGTGAGAAAAGGCGCATCCAGGCGACAATGCCCTGGGATGTGCCAGGCTGGAGAAACCATGAAACTCAGCGTGATACTGCCTGCCCGCAACGAAGCTGCCGTGATCGGCTCGTTGCTGGAGGAGATTTCGCACCTGCTGCCTCAGGCGGAAGTCATCGTCGTCGATGACGGTTCGACTGACGATACCGCCGCCCTATGCGGCCGCTATCCGGTGCGGCTGATTTCCCATCCCTATCCGAAGGGCAACGGCGCCGCAGTGAAGACCGGCGCGCGCGCGGCAACAGGCGACATCCTGGTCTTCATGGACGCCGACGGCCAGCACCGGCCGGAGGATATTCCCCGCCTGCTGACGAAACTGGAGGAGGGCTACGACATGGCGGTCGGCGCGCGCGGCATGGGAGATCACGCCGGCGCGCACCGCGGCTTCGCCAATGCCGTCTTCAACCGGCTGGCGAGCTGGATGGTGAATCACCGCGTGGAGGACCTCACCTCGGGTTTCCGCGCGGTGCGCGCCGAACGGTTCCGCCGCTTCCTGTATTTGCTGCCGAACAGCTTTTCCTACCCGACCACCATCACGATGAGCTTCTTCCGCGCCGGTTTCGGCGTGGCCTATGTGCCTGTGACCATGCCGCCGCGCATCGGCAAGAGCCACATCCGCCCGCTGCACGACGGCGCGCGCTTCATTCTCATCATCATCAAGGTCGGCACGCTGTACTCGCCGCTTAAACTTTTCCTGCCGGTCTCGGCCGTCTTCTTCGTCACCGGCCTCGGCTACTACCTCTATACCTACCTCACCGCGCACCGCTTCACCAACATGAGCGCGCTGCTGCTGACCACCGCCGTGCTGGTGTTCCTGATCGGTATCGTCTCGGAGCAGA
>Ga0208244_100226_pt1 | contig 68056 bp, 74 predicted proteins | sample SubbioCR12Aug_5A_FD_184828 | JGI IMG/M metagenome (GOLD analysis project Ga0208244, IMG submission 184828) | Serpentinite rock and fluid subsurface biosphere microbial communities from McLaughlin Reserve, California, USA - CR12Aug_5A (SPAdes) | ecosystem: Environmental > Terrestrial > Deep... | reverse complement strand
CGATGCCATCGCCGCCGCCGCGCACTCCATGTCCGCCGCCGGCGCGCAGGTGGAACAAAGCTCGGGCGCGCAGTCCGAAGCCGCCTCGGCTGTCGCCGCCGCCGTCGAGCAAACCTCGGTCAGCATCTCCGAAACCGCCGGCAACGCCCGCCTGGCCGACGAAACCGCGACGCGCGCGCGGGCCGACATCGAGAAGACCCTCGCCGCCGTGCGCGAAACCGCCGACAATGTCGGCCAGCTGGCCGGCATGATCAATGAGGCCAGCGGCGACATCGTCCGGCTGGCGGAAAGCTCGCGCCAGATCGACGGCATCGTGCGCACCATCAAGGAAATCGCCGACCAGACCAACTTGCTGGCCTTGAACGCCGCCATCGAAGCGGCGCGCGCCGGCGAGCAGGGGCGCGGCTTCGCGGTCGTCGCCGACGAAGTGCGCAAGCTCGCCGAGAATACCGCCAAGGCGACCAGCGAAATCTCCGGCCTGATCGGCGGCATCCAGTCCCAGGTCGACGGCGCGGTCGGCCGCATGGCCGCTGCCAACGCCAAAGCCGGGACAACGCGGGATCGCGTCGCCGCCTCGACCGGCGCGCTCGATACCGCGAGCGCCAATACCGGCCAGGTGACCACAGCGGTGCGCAACATCGCCGACGCGGTGCGCGAACAGGATGTGGCGGTTCAGCAAGTCGCCCGGAGCATCGAGCAGATCGCCCAGATGACCGAAGAGAACACGGCAGCCGCCGGCAGCGCCGCCGAAACCGCGCGGCATCTGGACGCACTGGCCGGAAAGCTGCGGGAAGCCGTGGGGCGGTTCAAGGTTTGAGGCGGGGCGGCGTATACTCCGTCACCAGCACAACAAGCCCGGCGCGACCGGTCGTCTTTTTTCCGAGGAGGCAGCATGGCAACGCAGGACGAACTCAAACAGGCGGTGGCCAAGGCAGCGGCCGACTATGTGGCGGCGCAGGTGCCGGCCGGCGGCATCGTCGGCGTCGGCACCGGCTCGACGGCCAATTGCTTCATTGACGAACTGGCGAAAATCAAGACGCACATCGCTGCAACTGTCGCCAGTTCCGAGGCGACCAAAAAACGTCTCGAAGCCCACGGCATCCGGGTGCTTGATCTGAACGAAGTGGACAAGATGCCCGTCTATGTCGACGGCGCCGACGAGATCACGGCCAAGCTGGCAATGGTGAAAGGCGGCGGCGGCGCGCTGACGCGCGAAAAGATCGTCGCGGCGGTGGCCGATAAATTTATCTGCGTTTGCGATGCGAGCAAGCTGGTCGATACCCTGGGCAAGTTTCCCCTGCCGGTCGAGGTGATCCCGATGGCGCGCGAGTACGTGGCCCGCGAGATCGTCAAGCTGGGTGGTCAGCCCGCGCTCCGCGCGGGATTTACCACCGACAACGGCAATCTCATTCTCGATGTGCGCGGATTGCAAATCATTGATCCGGTCGCGTTGGAAACCACCTTGAACGGGATTGTCGGCGTCGTCACCAATGGCCTGTTCGCCCGGCGTGGCGCGGATTTGCTGCTGCTCGCCACGCCGACTGGCGTGAAGCAAATCAGCGTTTGATGGCTGGCTGAAATAATTCCGTCATCAATCCGCCTTAGAATCATACTGATTCACTCAGGAGATCGACGTCATGACCGAACACACCTTCAAGCAGTTCGATACCGAGTTGCAGGAGTTGCGCGGCAAGGTGCTGCGGCTCGGCGGCGTGGTCGAGCGCCAGATCATCCAGGCCATGACGGCCCTCGGCAACGCCGATCTGGCCCTGTGCGAGCAGGTGATCAATACCGACCATGAAGTCAACCGACTGGAAGTCGAGATCGACGAGGACTGCGTGCATATGATCGCCAAGTGGCAGCCGGCGGCGCGCGACTTGCGCATGATCATGACGGTGATCAAGACGATTACCGACCTTGAACGCATCGGCGACGAGGTCAAGAAGATCGCCAAGAAGACGCGCGCCATGTATTCCAGCGACATGACCTATGTGCCGCGCATCGAGCTGCGTCATTCCGCCGACACCGTGGTTTCCATGCTGCGCCAGTCGCTCGACGCCTTTGCCCGTGACGATTTCTCGGTGGCCGCCGAGGTCGCGCGGCGCGACAAGGAGGTCAACGCCGAATTCAAGGCGGGCACGCGCCAGCTGATTACCTACATGATGGAAGATCCGCGCACCATCTCGCGCGCGCTGGAACTGTTGTTCATCGCCAAGTCGATCGAACGCATCGGCGACCATGCCAAGAACATTTCAGAGTACGTGGTCTACATGGAAAAAGGCCGCGATGTCCGCCATCTCGGCCTCGAAGGGCTGGAACGCGAAATACTGGGTTTCAATGGTCAGATGACAGGTGACAGCAGCTGATATTACCGGCGCGGAGCGCCGCAAATATTACTGTTCCCTGACCACTGTCCCCTGTCACCTGGGCGGCACGTAACCGCCAACCTGATCGGCGCCGCCGCCGAAGAAATGCTTCTCGACCTGCTCGCCAAGATACTTGCGATGCTGGGCATCCGCCAGGTTCAGGCGGTTTTCGTTGATGAGCATGGTTTGCAGGCGGATCCACTGCTGCCAGGCTTCTTTCGAGACATTTTCGAAAATTCGCTTGCCCAGTTCGCCGGGCATCGGGGGAAAGTCAAGGCCGTCCGCCGCCCGGCCGAGCTTCACGCAATTGACCATTCTTGACATATTGAAATCCTTCAGTCTATAAAGGTTGGATTTTACAGGGACTTGACGAAGACCTTGGAGCGCCGTTGAAAGTTGTAGAGATCGCGCCGCGCCTTGGGCAAGGCCTCCAGCCCGGCCTCGACAAAGCCGCGCTCGGTGAACCAGTGCGCGGCGCGCGTGGTCAGCACGCACAGGCGCTTGATCTTCTGCTTCCTGGCGAGCCCTTCCAGGTGGCGGCGCAACTGATCGCCAAAACCGGCGCACTGGTATTCGGGCATCACGACGAGACAGGCGAGTTCGGCCGCCGCCGGCTCGTCGGCGACGCGCGGCAGCGGGTAGAGCGCGGCGCAACCCACCACCACGCCATCATGGTCGAGCAGGGTGAAGCGGGAAATTTCCATTTCCAGCCGTTTGCGCCCGCGCTTGACCAGGGTGCCGTCCGCTTCCAGCGGGGCGATCAGCGCCAGCACGGCGCCAACGTCGTCCGGCGTCGCTTCGCGCAGGCGCGCCAAAGGCGCGCGGGTCATCACGGTGCCGACGCCGTCGCGCGTGAATAATTCCATCAGCATGGCACCGTCGAGTCCGCGGTCGAGAAAATGCACGCGGCCGACGCCGTTGCGGCAGGCGCGCATGGCGCCGGGCAGCACCCGGGCCACCTCGGGCGCCTGTTTGATCTTCTTGATAATCAGTTGCTCGGCTTCCTCGACGGTCAGCGCGTCGAGGTGTTGCCCCTTCTTGTCAACCAGCCCCGCCGCGTCGCAAAGAAAAATCAGCTTGTCGGCCTTGATGGCGACGGCCACCGCCTCGGCGACCTCTTCCCAGGCGAGATTGAAGATATCACCGGAAGGCGAGGCGGCGATCGGCGTGATCAGGACGACGTTTTCCTGCGCCAGGTCGGCGCGAATTTCATCCGCCTCGACCTTGCGCGCCGCGCCGGCGTACTGCATGTCGACGCCGTCCAGCACACCGACCGGCTTGGCGGAAATGAAGTTGCCGCCGGTGACGCGCAAGAAGGCGCCCGCCAGCGGCGTGTTGGGCAGCCCCTGCGACAGCAGCGCCTCGATCTCGATGCGCGTGACACCCATGGCCCGTTTGACGCATTCGAGCGCCGCGGCATCGGTGACCCGCAGGCCCTTGTGAAAGCGCGGCGTCAGCCCGCGCCCCTGCATCTCGGCGTCGATCTGCGGGCGGGCCCCATGCACCAGCACCAACTGGATGCCCATGCTGTCGAGCAGCGCGATGTCGTGAATCAGCGCCTGGGCGACGCCGGTTTGCAGCACCTCGCCACCAAAGGCGATGACAAAGGCGCGGCCGCGAAAGGCGTGGATGTAGGGCGCCGCCTGGCGTACCCAGGCCACCAGGCGCGCATCGGTCAAGGCATTGGTTTCAGGTTCGGCCATGCGTCAGCCTTTCTTACGGCCTTTTTTGCTCACATTTTCCCCCTTGGCCGGGACGGCCGCGGCTATCGTGGCATCGAGCGCGGCTGCCAGGCGTTCGCAGATGGTGCGGATCACCTTGACGCGGGCATAACCCTTGTCGTTGGCCTCGACCAGCGTCCACGGCGCCGCGCCGGAACTGGTGCGATCGACCAGGTCGCACACGGCCCGGTGATAGTCATCCCATTTTTCGCGGTTGCGCCAGTCTTCCTCGGTGAGCTTGAAGCGCTTGAACTCGATCTTTTCGCGCTCTTTGAAGCGGCGCAACTGCTCATCCTTGCTAACTTGCAGCCAGAACTTGATGATGATCGCGCCAGCTTCTTCGAGTTCGTGCTCGAAGTCATTGATCTCGGTGTAGGCGCGCAGCCAGTCGGCCTCGGCGCAGAAACCCTCGACCCGTTCGACCAGCACGCGACCATACCAGGAACGGTCGAAGATCGTGAAGCGGCCGACGCGCGGCACATGCCGCCAGAAGCGCCACATGTAGGGTTGGGCGCGTTCTTCCTCGGTCGGCGCGGCGATTGGCACGATCTGATAGTTGCGGGCGTCCATCGACGCGCTGACGCGCCGGATGGCGCCGCCCTTGCCGGCGGCGTCCGAGCCCTCGAACACGCAGATCACCGAGCGTTGCTTGCAGCGTGGATCACGCACCAGTTCGGCGAGCCGCCCCTGCCACTTGGCGAGCTGGCTTTCATACTGTTTCTTTGCGAGCGCATGGGTCAGGTCGAGTTCGGAGATGACATCGCGGCCGTCGATGTTCGGCAGGATCGGCGGCGCCACCGGCGTGACCTGTCTGTCGGGAGCGGCGAGGCGCTGGCGGATGGCGTCGAGAATGATCTTGCCGGTGGTGAGCGAACGGTAGCGGTCGTCCTCGCCCTCGACAATGACCCACGGCGCCCACGGCGTGTTGGTCAGGCGCAGCACATGGCCAACCACATCCTGCAACTGGTCATAGGTCTTGAGACGGTCCCAGTTCCATTTGGTCACGCGCCAGGCCGTGCGCGGGTCTTTTTCCAGCGCTTTCAGCCGCCGCCGCTGGCCGTCCTTGGTCAGGTGGAACCAGAACTTGAGCACCAGCGCGCCTTCATTGACCAGCATCGCCTCGAAGCGGTTGATCTGGTCGATGCGCTGATCCATCCGCGGCTGCGTCATGCCGCCCTCAATGCGCTCATGGATCGGCCCCGAATACCAGGAGCCGGCAAAGATGCCGACCCGCCCCTTGGGCGGCAGCGCGCGCCAGTAGCGCCACATGTAGGGGCGCTCGCGCTCCTCGTCGCTCGGTGCGGAGAAGGCCAGCGTCGAGATGAAGCGCGGGTCCATCCATTCGTACAGGACGTTGATCGTCTCGCCCTTGCCGGCGCCGTCCTGGCCGCTGACCAGCACGACCACCGGCATCTTCTTGTTTTCCTTGAGGTCGAATTGCGCTTCGAGCAGGTTGGCGCGCAGGGCGGTCACGGTTTTCTTGTAGGTTTCCTTGTCGATCTTGTGGCCCAGCTCTGCTGATTCAAACATCGCACCCCCTAAAAGTCACCCCAAATGGCCTGCATTGCCGCCAGCACGGCGGCACCGGCGGTCTCGGTGCGCAATATACGCGGTCCCAGCCGGATCGGCGCCGCGCCAGCGGCTTGCGCGGCCAGCATTTCCCCGTCTTCCCAGCCGCCTTCCGGCCCGACCAGCGCGACCAGCGGCGTCGATGGTCTGGGCAGTGCGGTGAGTGCGCTACCGGTTTCCGGCGCCAGCAGCAGGCGTAGCGTGTTTTGTCCCCGCGCTTGGGCCAAATAACGCGGTAAATCAAGTATCGGCGTCACCACCGGCACGCGGTTACGCCCGCACTGCTCGCAGGCGGCGGCGGCGATGGCGTTCCAGTGGGCCACGCGGCGTTCCATGCGTTCGGCCGAGAGGCGGATCACACTGCGCTTCGCCGCGATCGGCTGAATGGCGGTGACGCCCAGCTCGACGCATTTTTCGACCACCCAGTCCATTTTGTCGCCGGACGGCAGGCCCTGCACCAGGGTGATGTCGAGCGGCGATTCGCTTGCGCGGTCGTTGAACTCCCGCAAGACAGCGCGCGCCGCGCCTTGGCCACCGCGACCAGCACCGACGATTTCGGCACGCCACTCGCCGCCGTGACCGTCGAAGAGGATCACCGTGTCGCCGGCTTTCATGCGCAAGACTCTCAGCGCATGGTGCGCCGCCTGTTCGGGCAGATCGACCTGCGCGCCGGGCGCCAGCGGAAAGGAACAATGGAAGCGCGGTATCATTTTGCGATTATTCCACAATGCCCGGCAGGTTGAAGGCATCAGCAACGACTTCAATGAGGAGAAGATAATGGTCAGCACACCCACCCCCGTCTGTGATTTTGGCTGGAAAGCCGTCGATTTCGATTTGCCCGGCGTCGACGGCCGGCGGCATAGTCTGGCAAGCGCGCGCGGCCCCAACGGCCTGCTCGTCATGTTCATCTGCAATCACTGCCCTTACGTCAAGGCCGTGATCGACCGCATCGTGCGTGACACGCGCGAACTCAAGACCTTCGGCATCGGCAGTATCGCCATCATGAGCAACGACCCGAGTGAATATCCCGAAGACTCGTGGGACAACATGGTGAAGCTGGCGCGCGAACTCGACTTTCCGTTTCCCTATGTGCAGGACGCGACGCAGGCCATTGCCCGGGCCTATGATGCCGTATGCACGCCGGATTTTTTCGGCTTCAACGGCAAGCTCGAATTGCAGTATCGCGGCCGGCTCGATGAATCGCGCAAGGAAGCCGCGCCGGCCGGCGTGCGGCGCGACCTCTTCGAAGCGCTGCGGGAAGTCGCGCTGACCGGCCAGGGGCCGCGCGAACAGATTCCCGGCATCGGCTGTTCGATCAAATGGAAAAACTGACGCGGCGTGACCGCTGACCTGTTCGCCCACCGAGGCGCGCTGGCCCATGCGCCACTGGCGGAACAATTGCGTCCCGCCACGCTGGATGAGGTGATCGGGCAGCAGCATCTGCTCGGTCCCGGCAAGCCCTTGCGGCTGGCCTTCGAGTCGCGGACGCCGCATTCGATGATTCTCTGGGGGCCGCCGGGGGTGGGCAAGACCACGCTGGCGCGGCTGATGGCTTCGGCCTTCGAGGCCGAATTCATCGCGCTGTCGGCCGTGTTTTCTGGGGTGAAAGACATCCGCGCGGCCGTCGAACAGGCGCAACTGACGCTCGCGCAATCCGGTCGGCGCACGCTGCTGTTTGTCGACGAAGTCCATCGTTTCAACAAGGCGCAGCAGGATGCGTTTCTGCCCTTTGTGGAGCAGGGCCTGCTGACCTTCATCGGCGCCACCACCGAGAATCCTTCCTTCGAGGTGAATTCGGCGTTGCTGTCGCGCGCCGCCGTGTATGTGCTGAAGCCGCTGGCGGCTGATGAGTTGCGCGAGCTGTTCGAGCGGGCACGGCAGAGCGCCTTCCCCGAGCTGGCCTTCGATGCCGAGGCGATCGATCGCGTGGTGGGTTACGCCGACGGCGATGCGCGTCGGCTGTTGAACGTGCTGGAGACGCTCTGCACGGCGGCCGCCGCGGCGCATTTTCCAGATGGTCGCCGTCTCGTCAGCGCCGACTTTTTGCAAGCGGCGCTGGCCTCCGACCTGCGGCGCTTCGACAAGGGCGGCGACGCCTTCTACGATCAGATTTCGGCCCTGCACAAGTCGGTGCGCGGCTCGCATCCCGATGCCGCGCTCTACTGGTTCACGCGCATGCTCGACGGCGGCGCCGACCCGCGCTATCTGGGGCGGCGCATCATCCGCATGGCCAGCGAGGATATCGGCCTGGCCGACCCGCGCGCCCTCTCCATCGCGCTCGATGCGGTTTCAACCTACGAGCGGCTCGGCTCCCCCGAGGGCGAACTGGCGCTGGCGAGTGCGGTGATTTACCTGGCGGTGGCGCCCAAGTCGAATGCCGGCTATGTGGCCTATGGCGCGGCCCGCAAGTTTGTCGCCGGGGACGGCAGCCGGCCGGTGCCGGAACATCTGCGCAACGCGCCGACCAAGCTCATGAAGGAACTCGGCTTTGGCAGCGCCTACCGCTACGCGCACGACGAACCGGAAGCCTATGCGGCGGGTGAAAATTATTTTCCCGAGGACATGCCGAAGATCGCCTGGTATCGCCCTACGCCGCGTGGGCTGGAACAGAAGATCGGCGAAAAACTTGCACATCTGCGCGCGCTCGATGCGCAGCATAAAAAGCAGCAGAAAGATTGATCAGTGCTCGGGATGGTTGGCGACAAACTGGCGATAGGCGCGCCGGGCGGTTTTTAGCGCTTCGGCATGACCGCGGTCCGCCGCGTCGCTGATCGCGTTCTTCAGCAGGTGGCGCAACACCTCCACGCCATCGTCCGACTGCGCCAGACAACAGGCCAACTCCGCCGCCGTTGCAAACGGCAGATGCTCCAACCCAGCGATGACGGCCACCTCGTCTTCGGTCAGGTCGCTGTAATCAAGGCATTCCTTGATGGAGATCACGGGCATTCCTCATAAAATAGCCTGCACCACATTCTCAGCACACCCGATCAGTTTTTCAAGGACATTTCAATGCTCGACATTCAATTGCTGCGCAGTCACCCCGAAGTAGTTGCCGTCGGCCTGGCCCGGCGTGGCGCGGCCATCGACCTGGCGCCCTTCGAGGCGCTTGAGGCGCAACGCAAGCAGGTGCAAACGCAAACCCAGGATTTGCAGGCCAAACGCAACACGCTGTCCAAACAGATCGGCATGCTGAAAGCGAAAGGCGAGGATGTTGCGCCGGTGATGGCCGAGGTGGCGGGGCTGGGTGATGCGCAGAAGGCCAACGAGGACAAGCTGGCCGTGCTGCTGGCCGAGCTGGATGCGTTTGCCGCGCAAATCCCCAACCTGCCGCATGAGAGCGTGCCGGATGGCGCGGACGCAACCGGCAACGTCGAGGTGCTGCGCTGGGGAGTTCCGCCGACATTTGACTTCAAGCCACGGGACCATGTCGAACTGGGCGAAGGCCTGGGTGGGCTGGATTTCGCGGCGGGGGTGAAGATCGCCGCCAGCCGTTTCACGCTGATGAAGGGCGAGGTGGCGCGCCTGCATCGGGCGCTCGCGCAGTTCATGCTCGATGTGCATACCGCGGAGCATGGCTACACTGAAATCTACGCGCCCTATCTCGTCAACCCGGACAGCCTGTTCGGCACCGGCAACTTGCCCAAGTTCGAGGAGGATCTGTTCCGCGTCGAGCGCGGCGACGGCACTCACCTCTACCTGATCCCGACCGCCGAGGTGCCGGTGACCAACATCGTGCGCGGCGAAATTCTCGATGCCGCCAGCTTGCCGCTGAAGTTCGTCTGCCACACCCCCTGTTTCCGCTCCGAGGCCGGCAGCTACGGCAAGGACACGCGCGGCATGATTCGCCAGCACCAATTCGACAAGATCGAAATGGTGCAGATCGTCACGCCAGAAATGTCCTGGGCAGCACTCGAAGAACTGACCGGCCACGCCGAAACCATTCTGCAAAAGCTCGTGCTGCCCTATCGCAAGATGGCCCTGTGCGCTGGCGACATGGGTTTTTCTGCCGCCAAGACCTACGACCTCGAAGTCTGGCTGCCGGCGCAGAACACCTACCGGGAAATTTCTTCCTGCTCCAACTTCGAGGCTTTCCAGGCGCGGCGCATGCAGGCGCGCTGCCGGGATAAAGGCGGCAAGCCGCGTCCGGTACATACGTTGAACGGTTCCGGCCTGGCGGTCGGCCGCACGCTGGTTGCGGTGCTGGAAAATTACCAGCGCGCCGATGGTGGCGTGACGGTGCCGGAAGTGTTGCTGCCCTACATGGGCGGTATCGCGGTGCTAACCCCGCTGCGCTGACAGCTTGCGCTTCGGCTGGGGAGTTTTATCGCCCAGCCGGGGCGGTGCATGGGCGGGCTCGAAGCGCGAGAGCACATCGTAATAGTTGCGCACGTTCTCGACCAGGATTACCGCTTCGCCGCCGCGCGCCCGGCCGCTTTTCAGCCGGGTGTAATACTCGGGTCGCGCCATCAGTGGCAGCACCTGTTTCATGTCGAACCAGTCGTCGGGGTTCTTCTTCAGGCCGGGCGCAAAGGCGCGGGCGCCGTTCAGATGCCCTTGCCCCAGGTTGTAGGCCGCCAGCGCGAACCAGAGCCGGTCGGGATGCTGAATGCCCTCCGGCAGGTCGTCCATCAGCAGCGCCAGATATTTGGCGCCGGCGCGAATGCTCTGCCGGGCATCAAGGCGGTTGGTGACCTTGAGTCGGTCGGCGGTATCCTCGGTCAGCATCATCATGCCGCGCACGCCGGTGGGCGAGGTGGCGAGCGGATCCCATTTCGATTCCTGGTAGGCCAGCGCCGCCAGCAGCCGCCAGTCGATGCCGGTAATCTCCTGCGCGTCATGAAACTCCTGCCGGAAATTCGGCAGACGGCTCCGCACATGTTCAAGAAAAGTCGTGCTGTCCTGCGCATCCATGCGGCGGACGAGGCCGAAATAACGGTCATTCAGGCGGCGCAGCGTGCCATCCTGCCGGGCGGATTCGATAAAGCGCGTGGCGCGTTCGATGAGGGTCGGGCTGTTGGCGTGCAGCGCCCAGACATAGGCCAGTTTTCCCGGCAGTTCGAAGGCGATGGCCAGATCGGGGTAATAGTTCGAAGCGACGGCAAAGTGCAGTTCGGTACTGGCGACCAGTTCATGGTGACGCTGGGCGACGCCCCCCAGCAACTCCAGATCGTGGGTGTTCGCGCGTTCGACGATCACCGGCGGCGGCGCGATGTCCAGGGCGCGCAAGGTCTGCGCTTGCAGGGCGCCGACCGGCATGGCGATTTCTCGTCCGGCCAGCCTGGCTGCGCTATCGACGGGCAGGGCGCTGGCGTGCTGCACGATCACCTGGCGCGTTTCAAGCAATGGGGCGCTGAAGATCAAGCGCGGATCGCCCCCCGCAGCGGCTACCGCCGCAGCCGGAATGGGCATCGCCGCAGCCATGTGCACCTGTTGCTTCTTCACCATCTCCATCAAAGCCGGATAGTCCGGCGCAACGACATAGCGCACCTTGACGCCCAGCGTCTCGGCAAAGGCCTCGGTCAGATCACGGCTGAAGCCATCCATGCCCTCGCTGGGCGACGTGGTTTGCTGAAACACCGGATCGGTCGGCAAGCCGACGACCAGGGGCTGCTCGGGCCCCGGCGCTTCAAGGCGCGCGCAACCGGCAAGCAGGGCGAGGAGCAAAAGGATCGGGCCAAGCAGAGGCCGGGGCAACAAAAACATCATTTTTCCAGCTCTTGTAGAGGCCGCATTGTGCCATGCAGGGACGTCACGGTTATAATCTCGCCCACTGGAGGGGTGGCAGAGTGGTCGAATGTACCTGACTCGAAATCAGGCGTAGGTGTAAGCCTACCGTGGGTTCGAATCCCACCCCCTCCGCCAACAGCCTGTACCGCCTGACCTGCATCAAGGACAGAACGGCAGCCGCACCCCAAACTGCGTGCCATGACTTTCCTGATGAAACTTGGCGCTCACCCCTTCTGGTTTATCGGCTTCCGCCCCTTTTTTGCCCTCGCCTGCCTTACGGGCCTGAGCTTGCCGCTGTGGTGGGTGCTGGTCTATACCGGCGCCGTCCCGCCAGCGCCGACTTTTGTCTCTCCCCTGCAGTGGCATGCCCACGAAATGTTCTACGGTTTCGGCTGGGCGGCGCTGGGCGGCTTTCTACTCACCGCCAGCAAGAACTGGGTGGGCGTGCGCGGCTGGCACGGTGGCGCGCTGATCCTGCTGGCCGCCGCCTGGGTGTTCGACCGCATCGCCATGAGCCTGGGCGCCGGCTGGCCGCCCGCGCTTTTCTGGCTGGCGCACGGCCTGTTCCAGACCGCCATCGTCGCCATGCTGCTCTGGACACTGTTTGTCCAGCGCGTGCGCGAAAACAAAAGCGACAACTATTTCTTCTGGATCATCCTGCCGCTGTTCCTGCCGGCCAAATTTCTCATCGTGCAGGGCGACTATTTCACCCTGGGCTGGAGCATGACGCTCGCGCTGTTCCGCGTGGCGTTTCTCATCATGCTGGAGCGCACCCAGGTGCAATTCATGCGCGGCGCCTTCAAGGTCGACATCCTGCGCAACCCGCGCCTTGACCTCGCCATCAAGTGGCTGGCGGTCATCCTCGTCTTCGGCCAGTTACTGCCCGTCATACTCACCGGGACGCTTGAATTTGTCCTCGCGCTGCTGCTGCTGGCGCGCTTTGCCGGGTGGCATCCACGCAAGGCATTTACGCGGCTCGATATCGGCATCATGTACCTGGGTTACCTGGCCATCGTCCTTCAACTGCTCATCAACGCCATCGGTCAATTTACCGATTTGCCCTGGGTTGGCAGCGTCTCGGCGCATGTTTTCACCGTCGGGGTGATGGGACTGATCCTGCCGGCCATGATCGTGCGCATTTCCAAGGGCCACACCGGGCGCAACGTGGTTTTCGAGCGCGCGGACAAGGGGGTGTTGTGGATCATGCTGGCCGGCTTCGTCGCGCGCGTCGTCGCGCCGCAGTTTTATCCGGCCGGTTACACGATGTGGCTGCATCTCGCATCCGCCTGCTGGTGCGTCGCCTTCGGTGTGTTGTTGTGGCGCTACCTGCCTTTTTTGCTGACGCCGCGCGTCGATGGCCAGATGCACTGAGCAGGGCGTGGCATTCCGGAAATTTTCTGCTGCACGGCTTTGCCTGCAGCGCGGGCGCCTGGTTGCTGGCGCTCAGGGGCGGCGGCGCTGCGGGGCGTTCGGCGTGCGGCCTTCGATGTGGCGGAAATTGATGCGGCCCTTGCTCAGGTCGTAGGGCGAGAGTTCAAGCGAAACCTTGTCGCCGGCGAGAATGCGAATATGATGTTTGCGCATTTTGCCCGCGGAATAGGCCACCAGCGCGTGACCGTTGTCGAGCTGCACGCGAAAACGCGAGTCGGGGAGTACTTCAAGTACCACGCCATTCATTTCAATAAGTTCTTCCTTAGCCATAAGCATGCCTCCAGGGAAAGGTTGAAAAGAAAAAGCCCGGCAAGCGCCGGGCTTTTCCGGTCAGGCGGCGCAAAGTCCATGGCCTGACGCCAGCGTCAGGCCAGCAGAACTTAGTCAGCCGCGTGAATGTTTGACGCTTGCAGACCCTTCGGGCCGGTGGTGACGTCAAAACTAACGCGCTGGCCTTCTTTCAGGGTTTTGAAACCCTGGCCTTGAATCGCGGAGAAGTGCGCGAAAAGATCGTCGCCGCCGCTCTCGGGGGTGATGAAACCGAAACCTTTTGAATCATTGAACCACTTAACAGTACCTGTTGCCATGTCTTGAATATCCTAAAAAATACAAACAAAGGGGCGCACCCCGGGTGGGACGATAGTCAAGACGGCTGGGTGATGAAGGGAGAAATACTGCGGGAGCCGCGGGTACTGAACCAGACAACAATGACACTGCTTGAAAATCGCTGGCGCGCACTATGCACCCATTTGCAAAACAATGCAATGAAAACTTGCGCGGCAAGCCAATATGCCGCCTTGTTTTGTCGATGCAATGGGGCTATATTCATCCTCGGGAGACGGTTTCGGGAACGAGTCAATGGCTGCCATTACATCTACCGCGGGCTCACAGGCTGCCAGCCAGATGGCGTGGCAGCAGTTGAGTTTGCAGCAAGCCAGGCAGAATGCCGACCGGGCCGAGCAGGTTGCCCGTTCGTTGCAGGAAAGGGCTGCGGAGGCGCATCAAGTTGCGGCGCGCGCCAAGGAGAATGCCCGATCGATAGCCACGCGGGCGGATCAGGCGCGGACTGCCGCGGGGCATGCGCGGCAGGGGTTGGCGGCGATTCGGTCCGCCGGAGAGATGCAGCGGCAATTGCTTGATTCGGTCAGCCGGGCGGGCAGGCAAGCCGATGTTGCGCAAGTTGCGGGCGGTGGCGAGTCCTTGACCTTGGAACCCGTTGTCAATACATCCGGCCAGGTGACGGGAACCGTGGTTAATACCACGGCCTGACGGTGGTCTGACGAGTGGGAGGTGGCATGGCAATCAATTTCGTGAGTTCGGCGACCAATACGGCGCAGCAGCAACAACAGCAGGTGGCGGCCAACCAGGCGCGGTTCCGGATGACCGAAGGACCGCGTGCCGGGGATGAGGCAAACCGCTCCCCTGCGGCGCAGTCACCAACCAAGCAAACGGAACCGGTGCAACGCGCGGCGGAGCCCGAGCGGGCAGAACCACCCAGGCTACCCGAGCCGCCGAAGCCCGTGGTGAATGCTCAGGGACAAAAAACAGGTACCATCATCAACACATCCGCATGATTGCGGCACATACACCGCTGGTTGGAGTAATCTGCCTGGCGCCGCCCGGATTCTTCCGGCAACCCGTTTCCCATGCTTCATAACCGAACCACCCCAATCCGAGGAGCTAATTTATGAACAAATCTGAACTTATCGAAGCCACTGCAAAAGCGGTCGACATTTCAAAGGCAGCAGCAGAGCGCACGCTTTCCGCCTTGATCGATGCCGTGGTCAAGACGGTTGCCAAGGGCGATGCGGTCACGCTGATCGGCTTCGGTAGCTTCAAACCCGCCAAACGCGCGGCGCGGACCGGCAAAAACCCGAAAACCGGCGAGCCGCTGAAAATTGCCGCCACCACCGTGCCAAAATTTACCGCAGGCGCGAGCTTCAAGGCTGCCGTGGCCGGCAAGAAGGCCACAAAGAAAAAGTAAATTTGTCGGCAATCGTTTCCGGGCAGATATGTCTGCCACGAAAAAAGCCAGCCCGCAGGCTGGCTTTTTTTGCCGACAAGGAAAACGATTACTTCTTCTCTTCGGCGGGAACTGCGGGCGCGGCAGCGGCAGCATCAGCCGGGGCGGCAGCGGGAGCGGCAGCATCAGCCGGTGCGGCAGCGGGAGCGGCAGCATCAGCCGGTGCGGCAGCGGGAGCCGGATCCGGAGCGGCAACAGGCGCGGAAGCAGGAGCGGGCGGGGCTTCTTTTTTGCCACAGCCGGCGAGGGCCAGCGCGGCCAGGGTCAAAACGAGGAGGGAAGTTTTCATGGAGAAAATCCTTTCGAGGAGTTCATGGGAGGTTGTTTGGCAGCTAGCCACCGAGCATTGTATATCAGTCCATCCTGACGCGCCTGACTACCCCATCGTGACGCCCCGGCGGAAGAATTATTGATCCGCGCTGCCTGGAGACTTTAGCCAGTCATCTGCCCAGCGCAGGGCAGCTTCGAGATGGCTTGCCGCCGCGGGACTCAACCCCTCGCCCAGTTCAAATCGTTCGCCGCGAATGGCGAGCAAGTGGCAGGGGGGCGGCCTTTCGTTGTGGAGATCGACATAGACCTGCATGACCGACTGCGGGGTGATGGCGTGGCTGCTGAAGCTGGCGTCGCGCCCTGGGGCAAGCAGGCGGGTGCTGAAGGGCGCCGGGGCGGAAAAGCTGGCGTCAACGAAGAGGATGTGCTGCCGGTTTTGCAGGTCAAGCGCATGCTCAACCTGCAACTGGAAGTCAGTGAGGCACTCGACATTTGGCAGGCCGAGCGCTTCGATGTGCTCGACGAACAGCGGGCCGAGCGCGTCATCGCCCCGGCCGGGGTTACCCCAGCCGAAAATCAGTATGGGCGCGGTCAAGGCATGCCTGGCTCAAAGTGTTGCAGGACTGTCGTGCAGGTTGCGCGTCAGGCGGTCGAGCGCCGTTCCGTCAGCGCCGACTAATTCAACTTCCAGCGGCATTTTGCCGAGAGCATGGGTGGCGCAGGAGAGGCAGGGGTCGAAGGCGCGGATGGCGACCTCGATGTGGTTGAGCAGGCCTTCGGTGAGTTCCCTGCCGTCGAGGTATTGTTTGGCCACCACGCGGATCGCCTCGTTCATTGCCTGGTTGTTGTGGGTGGTGGAGACGATGAGGTTGGCGCGGATGACCTGATCGTTTTCGTCGACGCGGTAATGGTGGATCAGGGTGCCGCGCGGCGCTTCGATGACGCCGACGCCGCGTTCCTGGCGCTTGCCGCTGGCCATCAACTCCGTGCCGCAAATAGCGTCGTCGTGCAGCAGATCCTTGATTACCTCGGCCGCATGGAGCATCTCGATCATGCGCGCCCAGTGGTAGCCGAGCGTGGCGCCGGTCGCGCTGCCGTTGTCGAAAGCCATGAACTCGCCGCGTTCCTTGTCGGCCTGCGGCGTCGGGATGAAGTCGCACTGCGTCACGCGCGTCAGCGGTCCGACGCGATACCAGCCGGTATCCGACGAGCCCATGGCGTTGAAGAAGGGAAACTTCATGTAGCTCCAGGATTTCACATCCTCGGAGATGACGTCCCAATAATGACTGTAGTCGAAATGGTCGAACAAGGTGCTGCCATCGGCGCGCCGGGCGCGCAGGCCGCCGTGGTAGAGGTCCATCGCGCCATCGGCGCGCACCAGCCCCATGTTGTGCGCGCTGAAGCGGCCGAAGGCGTTGTAGAACGCCAGGTTTTGCTCGAACAGTTGCTTGATCAACTGCACCGCATCGCGGCTCCAGGCGATCATTTGGTAGATATCTTTCTGCAGCGTGGCGCGTTCCTCGGCGGTCAGCGACTTGTTCACACCGCCGGGAATCGAACCGGTGCCATGCACGCGCTTGCCGGCTGTCATGCGGATGACCTCCTGGCCATACTTGCGCAGCAGCACGCCTTTTTTGGCGATTTCCGGATACGCCGCGATGACGCCGACGATGTTGCGCTTTGCCAGATCAGAGTCGAAGCCGAACAACAGGTCGGGCGAGGACAGATGGAAGAAGTGCAGGGCGTGCGACTGCAGAATCTGGCCGTAGTGCATCAGGCGACGGATCTTCTCGGCGGTGGGCGTGAGCGTCGCACCGACGATCTGGTCCATCGCCTTCGACGCGGCCAAATGGTGCGACACCGGGCAGATGCCGCACAGCCGCTGCACCATCACCGGCACTTCCCAGAAAGGGCGGCCCTCGATGAATTTTTCGAAGCCGCGGAATTCGGTAATGTGCAGGCGTACCTGCTGGACGTGGTTGTCCTCGTCAAGCAACAGGGTAACCTTGCCGTGTCCCTCGACGCGCGAGACCGGCTCGATGGCGACACGTTTGAGGTTTTCGGGGTGGCTGGCGGTTTCGAGTTCAAAAGCCATTGAATTTCTTCCTCAATCGTAGCGAATCAAGCCGTGGCCAAGGCGCGGTGTGTGCCCGGCCAGCAGGTCGGTGAGAAACTTCCAGATGGCGTCGCCCGACGGCGGGCAGCCCGGCAGAAAGTAATCGATATTGACCACTTCATGGAGCGGATGCACCTGATTGAGTGGCAGCGGCAGTTCGGGATCGTTAGGTATCTGCGTGCCTGGTGCCAGACCCTCTTCGGTGACGTACACCGCCGCGAGGATGTCGCGCAGGTCGAGATGATTGCGCTGTGCGGGCAGGCCGCCATTCACGGCACAGGCACCCAGGGCAATAAGTATTTTGCAATTGGCACGGAATTCGCGCAGCACATGCACGTTTTCCGCATTGCAGACACCACCTTCGATGATGCCAATGTCGCAGGGGCCGCAGTGCTTGATGTCGGTGAGCGGCGAGCGGTCGAATTCAATGAATTCGAGCAGGTCGAGCAGGCGCTCGTCGATGTCGAGTAAGGACATGTGGCAGCCGAAGCAGCCGGCCAGGCTGGTGGTGGCCACTTTAAGCTTGCGCGGTGCGTTCATGGCTGTTCTCCCGGCACGACCGGCTTGAATTCGTCGACGTGGGCCGAGATGGGCGCGGCGTCGAAGCGGCGCTCGCCGATGGGCACGGCGAAGCCCTTGCGTTTCGGCAGGATCACGCCCACCGGACAGACCTGCGCGGCCTTGTCTGTTAGGCTGAAGTTGGTGTCGGCCAGCCGGCCGGATTCGGCATTGACCACCAGGTGTTTCTTGATGCCGCGGCCGGAGAGGGCGAAGACAAATTTCTTGTCCACCTCGGTGCTGGCGCGAATGCACAGCTCGCAGAGGATGCAGCGGTTGAAGTCGAGCAGTGCGTCGGGGTGCGAGGCATCCACCGGCCGGGTCGGATAGAGCAGGTTGAAGCGCGGCGTCATCACGCCCAATTCGTAGCCCAGCGCCTGCAGCTTGCAAAAACCGCTCTTTTCGCAGGAAGGACAGAAGTGGTTGCCTTCGACCAGCAGCATTTGCAGCAGGGTGCGACGTTTGTCGAGAATCTCGGGGGTGTTGCTTTCCACTTCCATGCCGTGGGCTGCGGGCGTGGTGCAGGAGGTGGCCGGGCGCCCGTTGATTTTCACGGTGCATAGCTTGCAACTGCCATGCGGCCGGAACTCGGGGTGGTAACACAGGTGCGGGATGAACACGCCGGCGGTCAGGGCGGCCTGCATCACGCTTTGGCCGGGCGTGAATGGAATTTCCTGGTCGTCGAGAAGGAAGGTGTTGGGGGCGTTGGATTGGCTCATTGCGCGGCCTCCAACTCATTGTCCAAGTGGGCGTCGGCGTCGTCGCGGCCGGTCATCTGCCGGGCCTGCGACAGGGCGCCATCAAGATCGAAAGCGGGCACGAATTTGAGCAGCTTGAGGCGGCGCTCGTAGGCCGGGCGGAATTTCTCCAGGGTGTAGAGCAGGGGATTGCAGGCGGTGTGGCCCAGGCCGCAGTGGGCGGTGGTTTGCAGCACGCGATTGAGATGGAAGATTTCGTCGATATCGGTACGCGTGCCGTTGCCGTCGGCAATCTTGTCGACCAGGTTTTTCAGCAGCGTGGTACCGACCCGGCAGGGTGTGCAGAAGCCGCAGGATTCGTGAGCGAAGAAATGCACGAAGTTGCGCACCACTTCGAAAATGTCGCGCTGCTGATTGAAAATCATGAAGGCGCCCGCCGTGGGCACATCGCCGAAGGCGATGTGCCGGTCGAATTCGTCCCGGTTGAGACAAATTCCCGACGGACCGGAAACCTGCACGGCCTGCGTGTTGTGGGCGCCGCATTCTTCCAGCACCTGGCGCACGGTGACGCCAAAGGGATACTCGTAGATGCCGGGTCGTGCGCAATCACCCGAGACCGAGAGAAGCTTGGTGCCGGTGGACCGGGCGCTGCCGAAACCGCGATACCAGTCGCCGCCCCGGGCCGCGATCAGCGCGGCGGCGGCGAAAGTCTCGACGTTGTTGACGACGGTCGGCTGGTTGAGAAAGCCGTTGGTGACCGGGTAGGGCGGGCGGTTGCGCGGCACGCCGCGCTTGCCTTCGAGCGATTCGATCAGTGCCGACTCCTCGCCGCAGACATAGGCGCCGGCGCCCAGATGCACCTCGATATCGAAATTGAAGCCCGCGCGCCCGAGGATGTTTTCGCCCAGCAGCCCCTGTTCGCGGCGGCGGGCCAGCACCGCGTTGAGCGGCTCCAGCAGGTAGCGATATTCGCCGCGCATATAGATGAAACCCTTGCTGGCGCCGACGATCCAGGCGGCGACGGTCATGCCTTCGATGACCAGATCGGGCTGGCGCGTCAGCAGCACCCGATCCTTGAAGGTGCCGGGTTCGCCTTCGTCGGCGTTACAGACGACGTAACGCGTGGGGTTCGCGCCATGGCCGGGCGCATTGTGGCAGACCTCCCATTTCAGTCCGGTGGTGAAGCCCGCGCCACCGCGGCCGCGCAGGGCGGATTTCTTGATCTCTTCCAGCGTGGCCGCGGCGCCGCTGTCGCTGGCGGCCATGGCTTCATGCCACGAGCGCTCGCTGCAGGAAGTTTCGATCGCCGCCGTCGCCGCGCCGCGCGCGAAGCTGATGGAGAGCGCCGCGCCCGGTTCCATGGTGTTGGCCAGCAGGATGTCGGCGCGGCGGATGTTGTCTTCGATCTTGAACCATTCCGCCGGCCAGGCGGCCAGCGGCGTCTGGCTCTGGATCAGTTCGACCATCTGCTCGACCCGTTCCGCCGTCATGTGTGTGATGGCGCGGTAATTCACCAGGATGGCCGGTCCCTGGTCGCACATGCCGGTGCAGGAAGTAGTGTCCACGCTGACCAGGCCATCCGCCGAAACGCGGCCGGGTTCGAGCCAGAGTTTCTCGCACATGAGCCGCATCAGGTCCAGGTTGCCGAGCATGCGGTCGGTGATGTTGTCACTCCACAGCACGCGGTAGCGACCCCGTGGTTCGGTGTGGAAGAAGCTGTAAAAACCGGCGGTGCTTTCCACCCGGGAACGGGGCCAGCCGACGCCCGCCGCGATGGCGGTGAGGGTCGCCGGCGAGAGCCAACCTTCCATCTCCTGAATTTCACGCAAGATCTGCATCAGGCGCGTGCCGTCGTTGCCATGACGATCTAGCACCCTGTCGATTGCATCGGTGTGTTTCATCGGCTCCCTCGTATTGTGCGCTGCGACAGCGGGACGGCGCGCATGCTACTCTCGCATTACCCCGGCTTTGTTGCGCTAGATCAAATTGTCGATGCGGCCACGCTGGCGTTCGCTCGCCAGCCGATACCGCGGGTGTTGAAGACTAAAATCCCGCCGCAGCGATTTTCGGAGAGCTTCAATGTGCCTTGCCATTCCCGCCCGTGTCGTCGCAATGCCCGATGAGGAAACCGCCGTCGTCGACCTCGGCGGCGTGAAGAAGGTGATCTCGCTGGCGCTGGTCGAGGCTGTCGCGGTCGGCGATTATGTGATCGTGCATGTCGGTTTCGCGCTCAGCAAACTCGATGCGGATGAGGCAGACAAGACGCTGGCGCTGTTCGCCGCGCTGGGCGAGCGGGTTGCCGCGCAGGACGCGCCGTGAGATATATCGACGAATTCCGCGACGGCGCTCTGGCGCGCGGGCTCGCGGCGGCCATCGCGGCGGTGGCCACGCCGGGCCGTGAATATGCCTTCATGGAATTTTGCGGCGGCCACACGCACGCGCTCTCGCGCCATGGCGTGACCGATCTGCTGCCGGCCCGGGTGCGCATGGTGCATGGGCCGGGCTGCCCGGTCTGCGTGCTGCCGGTCGGCCGCATCGACATGGCCATCGAATTGGCGCGGCAGCCCGGCGCGATCCTGTGCAGCTACGGCGACTGCCTGCGCGTGCCCGCTTCAAATGGCTTATCTCTGCTGAAAGCCAAAGCGCGCGGCGGCGATATCCGCATGATTTATTCGGCGGCGGATGCGCTGAACATCGCCCGCGAAAATCCCGGCCGCGAAGTGGTGTTCTTCGCCATTGGCTTCGAGACGACCACGCCGCCGACGGCGGTGGTGATCAGACAGGCGGCGGCGGCGGGGCTGAAGAATTTCAGCGTGCTGTGCTGCCATGTGCTGACGCCGGCGGCGATGCACTGCATCCTTGCTTCGTCCGACGTGCGGCGCGACGGTTCATTGGATGGATTGGTGGGGCCGGCGCACGTCTCGACCGTGATCGGCAGCCGGCCCTACGAGATCTTCGCGGCGCATTACCGCAAGCCGGTCGTCATCGCCGGCTTCGAGCCGCTCGACGTGATGCAGGCGATCCTGATGCTGATTCGCCAGGTCAATGACGGGCGCGCCGAAGTCGAAAACGAATTCACCCGTGCGGTGACGCGCGAGGGCAATCGCAAGGCGCGCGCGCTGGTCGATGCGGTGTTCGAACTGCGGCCGGATTTCGAGTGGCGCGGCCTCGGCACGATCGAAAAGTCGGCGCTGGCGCTACGGCGAGAGTACGCGGATTTCGACGCGGAACGGCGTTTCCATATGGAATATCGCGGCGTGCCCGACCACCCGGGCTGTGAGTGCGGCGCGATCCTGCGCGGCGTCAAGGAACCGCGCGCGTGCAAATTGTTCGGCACCGTCTGCACGCCGGAGAATCCGCTCGGCTCTTGCATGGTCAGTTCCGAAGGCGCTTGCGCGGCGCACTACAGTTACGGGTGCTACCACCATGCATGAAATGTCGCTCGTCGCAGGCGTGCGCGCGCTGATCGAGGACGCCGCGCGGCGCGAAGGTTTCGCCCGCGTGAAGCAGGTGCGCGTCGAAATCGGCCAGTTGAGCGGCGTCGAACGCGCGGCCTTCGAGTTCTGCTTCGACCTGGCGATGCAGGGCGGCATCACGGCGGGGGCGCGGCTCGAAGTCAGCGCGCCGCCGGGACGCGGCCGCTGCCCCGCATGCGGCAAAGAAGGCGCGCTGGCGGTGGTCTACGACCCGTGTGAACATTGCGGTGCGTTTCCCGTTGCCGTGATTGGCGGAACGGCAATGCGCGTCATCGATCTTGAAGTGGAGTGATCATCATGTGCACGACTTGCGGTTGCGGCGAAGGTGAAACCAAAGTGGATGGTGAGAATCTGCACGCCCATGCCCACGCGCGTGCGGACGGCACGCCGCCCGGCCACGCGCCCGGCCACGACTACCGACCCGCCCGGGCGGGCAGCCGGCGGGTCACGCTAGAACAGGACATCCTGGCCAAGAACAATGCCTACGCCACGCAGAACCGTGACTGGCTGGCCGCGCGCGGCAGCTTCGCGCTAAACCTCGTTTCCAGCCCCGGCTCCGGCAAGACGACCCTGCTGGTGAAGACCATCGAGGCGTTGCAAGGCAGGCTGTCCATTGCGGTGATCGAGGGCGACCAGCAGACCAGCCATGATGCCGAACGCATCCGCGCCACCGGCGCGCCGGCGATTCAGATCAACACCGGCAAGGGCTGCCACCTCGACGCCCACATGGTCGGCCACGCGCTCGAAAAACTTCCGCTCGCGGACCACGCCGTGCTGATGATCGAGAACGTCGGCAACCTCGTCTGTCCGGCGGCCTTCGACCTGGGCGAAGCCGGCAAGGTGGTGATCCTCTCGGTGACCGAGGGCGAGGACAAACCGCTCAAGTATCCCGACATGTTCCGTGCCGCGCGGCTGATGCTTCTCAACAAGTGCGACCTGCTGCCCTACCTGCAATTCGATGTCGAGCAGGCGATCGCTTGCGCGCGCCGTGTCAATCCGCTGATCGAGGTGATCCGCGTCTCGGCAACGACCGGCGCGGGCATCGACGAGTGGCTGGCGTGGATCGAGAAGGGTGCCGCCGCGGCCCGTGGCTGACGCCGTTCGCATTCGCGTTAGCGGAGTCGTTCAGGGCGTCGGCTTCCGGCCTTTCGTCTGGCGCCTCGCGCGGGAACTGCAACTCGCCGGCTGGGTGAAGAACGATGCCGCCGGCGTCGAAATTCATGCGGAGGGCGGCGCTGCGGCGCGGAATGAATTGGCGCGGCGGGTGCGCGACGAAGCGCCACCGCTGGCGCGCGTCGATGCGGTGACAACGCGGGTGGCCGCGGGCGCGGCGCATGTCGGCTTCGCGATAGTGGCTAGCACCGGCGGCAAGGTCGGCACGGCCATCGGCCACGACACCGCCCCCTGCGCGGCCTGCCTTGCCGAACTGTTCGATCCTGGAAAGGGAAGCGAGCGAGACGGCGCTCGCAGTCGGCGCTATCGCCATCCCTTCATCACCTGCACGCACTGCGGGCCGCGTTACACGGTGACGCGCCGCCTGCCTTACGACCGGGCGCAGACGAGTCTGGCCCCGTTTCCTCTTTGCCCCGACTGCCAGCGCGAATACACCGATCCGGCGGACCGCCGCTTCCATGCCGAGACCATCTGCTGCCAGAATTGCGGGCCGCAATTGTCTTTGCTCTATGCAGACGGCCAGCCGATCACAGGCGATCCGCTTGACGTGACACGGGCGCTGTTGCAGGCGGGAAAGATCGTCGCGATCAAGGGACTCGGCGGCTTTCATCTCGCCTGCGCTGCGACGCATGCCGCGACGGTCGCGGCGCTGCGCGAGCGCAAGCAGCGCGAGGAAAAGCCCTTTGCGGTCATGCTCGGCGCCGTCTCGTCAGCGCCGACTTTCGCATGGTCGACGGCGGCGGACGCGGCCTTGCTCGAAAGCCCGGAGCGTCCCATCGTGCTGCTGCCGAAAGCGCCCGCAGCCGACACGCTGCTGCCCGGCGTCGCGCCGGGCCTGAGCGAAATCGGCCTGATGCTGCCAGCGACGCCGATCCAGTATCTGCTCTTCCATGGCGCCCCCGATCTCGCGCTGGTGATGACCAGCGCGAACCCGAACGGCGAGCCGTTGGTGATCGGCAACGCCGAGGCCCTGCAGCGTCTGGCCGGCATTGCCGATGCGTTTCTCCTGCATGACCGCGACATCGTTGTGCGTTGTGACGACAGCGTGCGGCGCGGTAGCGGCTTGGTGAGACGGGCGCGCGGCTATGTGCCGGGCGCGATCAAATTGCCACGCGAGCTTGCCCCGGTGCTGGCGGTGGGCGGCTGGTTCAACAACACGATCTGCGTGACGCGGGGGGCCGAAGCCTTCGTTTCGCAGCATGTCGGCGATCTCGACAATGCGGCGGCCTGCGGTTTTTTTGAGGAGACCGTCGCGCACCTGCTGCAGATTCTCGATGTCGCACCGGCATACGTCGCGCACGACCTGCACCCCGACTTTCATTCGACGCGTTTTGCGGCGGCCTTCGCGGCGGAGCGCGGCATTCCGGCCATTGCCGTGCAGCATCACCATGCGCACATCGCCGCCGTATGCGCCGAGCATGGCGTGACGGAACCGGTGCTCGGTCTGGCGCTCGATGGCGTGGGGCTGGGCGTCGACGGAACGGCCTGGGGCGGCGAGTTGTTGCGGGTCGCCGGGGCGGATTTTGAACGGCTGGGGCATTTGCGGCCACTGGCTTTGCCGGGGGGCGACCGCGCCGCGCGCGAACCCTGGCGCATGGCCGCGTCCGTGCTGCATGCACTCGGACGCGGCGAGGAGATCGCGCGCCGCTTCGCCGCTGTGCCGGCGGCGGCAACGGTGGCAACGATGCTGGAGCGTGGCATCCACTGTCCGCAGACTTCGAGTGCCGGGCGCCTGTTCGACGCGGCGGCCGGCCTGCTCGGCGTGCGTCGCCGCACGAGCTTCGAGGGGCAGGCGGCAATGCTGCTCGAAGGATTGGCGGCCCGGCATGGCCCGGTAGCCGCGCTTCCCGGCGGCTGGCGTAGCGACGCGACGGGCAGCCTCGATCTGTTACCCGTATTGGCTTGTCTCGAAGATTGCAAGGAAGCTGGCGCCGGCGCCGCGCTGTTTCATGCCACGCTGGCAGCGGCGTTGGTCGACTGGGTGGCCGACGCCGCGGCGCGGACCGGCATCCGGCGGGTTGCCGCCGCCGGTGGCTGTCTGCTCAATCGCTTGCTGGCGAAGGCGTTGCGGGCCGGTTTGGCGGCGCGCGGCCTGACACTGCTGGAGGCGCGCACCCTGCCGCCCGGTGATGGCGGCCTCGCGCTGGGCCAGGCCTGGGTGGTGGGGTGCCGCCAGCCCATGGTGTCGCACGAAAGCCCAGAACCCGGTAACGGGTAAGGGCTGTCGTGCGCGGGGAGCCCTGGTTGTTCAGAGTCCCTTGACTGCTGCGGAAAGGCGGCTCTTGTGACGCGCCGCAGCGTTCTTGTGAATGATGCGCTTGTCGGCGATGGAATCGATGATGCACTGTGATTCCTTGAAGACGGCCTGGGCGGCTGTCTTGTCGCCAGCGGCAACGGCTTTGCGCACTTTCTTGATGGCGGTGCGCAATTCGGAGCGCTGACTCATGTTCTGGGCGCGGCGCTCGACTGCTTGACGGGCGCGCTTGCGGGCTTGTACGGTATTGGCCATGTATTGTTCCGGCTGAATGAACGCTAAATAATCGCTAAGCGACCATGAAGAGTGATTGATAGAAAAGCGCGCGATTATAATGTGCGTCGCGCACCTTTGCAAGACGCTTTTAGTTACCATCGCGGCATGAACCTGCTTCGCACCCTGGCCACGGTCAGCAGCCTGACGCTACTTTCGCGCATTCTCGGCTTTGTTCGCGACTTTGTCATTGCCCGCACTTTTGGCGCCGGCATGTTGACCGACGCGTTTTTCGTCGCCTTCCGGCTGCCCAACCTGCTGCGCCGCCTGTTTGCCGAAGGCGCATTCTCGCAGGCCTTTGTGCCGCTTTTGGCGGAATATCGCAACCAGCGCGGCGCGGAAGAAACCCGCCAGTTGGTCGATCGCGTCGCCACGCTGCTGTTCTTCATCGTGCTGGTGGTGGCGGCCCTCGGTGTGATCGGCGCCCCGCTGTTGATTTATGCGACGGCCCCCGGATTTGTTCCCGACGCGGAAAAATTCGGGCTGACGGTGACGCTCACGCGTATCGTCTTTCCCTATATCTTTTTCATGTCGCTGGTCGCCATGGCGGCGGGCATCCTCAACACCTGGAGCCGCTTCGCCCTGCCGGCCTTCACGCCCGTGCTGCTCAATTTGTCCTTCATCGGCATGGCGTTGTTTGCCGCGCCCTGGTTCGACCCGCCGGTGCTGGTGCTGGCCTGGGCGGTGTTTCTGGGGGGGGTGCTGCAGCTGGCGATTCAGGTCCCGGCCTTGCGGCGCCTCGGCATGTTGCCGCGTTTCGACTTTGCGCCGAATGATCCCGGCGTGCGGCGGGTGTTCAAACTGATGGCGCCTGCCGTATTGGGTGTTTCGGTCGCCCAGGTGTCGCTGCTCATCAACACCATCTTCGCCTCTTTCCTCGTCGCGGGCAGCGTGTCCTGGCTCTACTACGCCGACCGCCTGATGGAGTTTCCGGCCGGCCTGCTGGGGGCGGCACTCGGTACGATCCTGTTGCCCAGTCTTGCCAGGGCGCACGCCAGCGCCGACCCGCAGGCCTTTTCCGCGCTGCTCGACTGGGGGCTGCGCCTGACTTTCATGCTGACCCTGCCCGCCGCCCTCAGTCTGGCCCTGCTGGGCGTGCCGCTGATTGCCACCTTGTTTCAGCATGGTGCCTTCACGGCGACCGACGTGCTGCAGACCCGGCTGGCCTTGGTGGCTTACAGCATCGGTCTGACCGGCATGATTCTGGTAAAGATTCTGGCCCCCGGTTTTTACGCACGCCAGAACATCAAGACACCCGTCAAAATCGCCCTGCTGACGCTGGTGGCGACGCAGGCGATGAACCTTGCCTTCATTGTGCCCTTCAAGCATGCCGGACTGGCGCTGTCCATCGGGCTGGCAGCCTGTCTGAATGCGGCCCTGCTCTACTACGGCTTGCGCCAGCGCAAGCATTACACACCGAGTCCCGGTTGGGGTGTGTTCCTGTTCAAGATCACGCTGGCCCTGGCGGTCCTTGCCGTCACGCTCTGGTTCGGCATGGGCAGGGAGGCCGACTGGCTGGCTGCACCGGCGCTTGAGCGCGTGGCGCGCCTTGCCATCCTGGTGGCTGCGGGAATGACGGCCTACCTGGCCACGCTTGGGTTGTTGGGATTTCGCCTGCGGGACTTTCGCCCGCGCGGATCTACTTGATGCGCAGTCTTCGCCGTCCCGCCAGCGCCGACTTTGTAACTGAGCACAGGCAAAAAAACGGGCAACCCGCAGGTTGCCCGTTTTTTTATTGCGATTAAATCAGCATCACGCAACCAGCGGCACAATCAGCAGTGCCACAATGTTGATGATCTTGATCAGCGGGTTGATCGCCGGGCCGGCCGTATCCTTGTACGGGTCGCCCACGGTGTCGCCGGTCACGGCCGCTTTGTGCGCTTCCGAACCTTTGCCGCCGAAGTTGCCTTCTTCGATGTACTTCTTGGCGTTATCCCACGCGCCACCGCCGCTGGTCATGGAGATCGCGACGAAGATGCCGGTCACGATGGCACCCATCAGCACGCCGCCGAGCGCACGCACACCGGCGCCGACGCCATTCACCTCGGGCATGAGGAAGTTTATGCCCACGGCGACAACGACCGGCACGAGAACGGGCAGCAGCGAGGGGATCATCATTTCCTTGATCGCGGCCTTGGTCAGCATGTCGACGCAGGTGCCGTATTCCGGCTTGGCCGTGCCTTCCATGATGCCCTTGATCTCGCGGAACTGGCGACGCACTTCGACGACGATGGAACCGGCGGCGCGACCGACGGCTTCCATGCCCATGGCGGCAAACAGATAAGGCACCATGCCGCCGATGAACAGGCCGATGATGACGGCCGGATCGGACAGGTCGAAGAGGAACTTGACACCCGGCTTGAAGGCTTCGAGAGCGTGGGTGAAGTCGGCAAACAGCACCAGCGCGGCCAGGCCGGCGGAACCGATCGCGTAACCTTTCGTCACCGCCTTGGTGGTGTTACCCACGGCGTCGAGCGGGTCGGTCACGTCACGGATTTCCTTCGGCAGGTTGGCCATTTCGGCAATACCACCAGCGTTGTCGGTGATCGGGCCGTAGGCGTCGAGCGCGACGATGATGCCGGCCATCGACAGCATGGAGGTCGCGGCAATGGCGATGCCGTAGAGACCGCCGAGCAGGTAGGACGCCCAGATGGCCGCACAGACGGACAGCACCGGCAGCGCCGTGGAGCGCATCGAGACGCCAATGCCGGCGATGACGTTGGTGCCGTGGCCCGTCGTCGAAGCCTGCGCGATGTGCCGCACCGGAGCGTACTCGGTTGCCGTGTAGTACTCGGTGATCACTACCATCAGGCCGGTCAACACCAGACCAATCACCGCCGCGCCATACAGCCGCAGATGAGCGCCACCGTTGATGCCCATGACGGCATCAAGAATGTTGTCGGGGAGGAAGTAGGTGGTGATCGGGTAGAAGGCGATCAGCGCCAGGACGCCGGCGACAATCAGGCCCTTGTACAGCGCGGTCATGATCTTCTGGCCAGGCGTATATTTGACGAACATCGCGCCGATGATCGAGGCGATGATCGCGAAGCCGCCCAGCACCAGCGGATAGATCACGGCCTGCTCTTCGAAGCCCTTGAGAATCAGCGCGCCGATCAGCATGGTGGCGACGATGGTCACGGCGTACGTCTCGAAGAGGTCGGCGGCCATGCCGGCGCAGTCACCGACGTTGTCGCCGACGTTGTCGGCGATCACGGCGGGGTTGCGCGGGTCGTCTTCGGGAATGCCGGCTTCGACCTTGCCCACCAGGTCGGCGCCGACGTCGGCGCCCTTGGTGAAGATGCCGCCGCCCAGTCGCGCGAAGATCGAGATCAGCGATGAACCGAAGCCGAGGCCGATCAGCGGATGCAGGAGCGTGGCCATCGGAACGTCGCTCGCGGTGGTTGCCTTGAGGTAGGCGTAAAACCCGGCCACGCCAAGCAGGCCCAGACCGACCACCAGCATGCCGGTAATCGCGCCGCCGCGGAAGGCGACGTTAAGCGCTGCGTTGATGCCGCTCTTCGCTGCTTCGGCGGTACGTACGTTGGCACGCACGGAAACGTTCATGCCGATGAAACCGGCCAGGCCGGAGAGCACTGCACCAAGGACGAAACCGACTGCCGTGGTGGCGCCCAGGAACACCCAGATCAATACCGTCAGCACTAAACCCACCATGGTGATGGTGGTGTATTGACGCTTCAGATAGGCTTGCGCACCTTCTTGCACGGCTGCGGAGATTTCCCGCATCCGGTCGTTGCCGGTTGCCAGCCCAAGAATCCACTGGGTAGAAATTAGACCGTAGGCGATAGCGCCAACGGCACAGACCAACGCGAAAATCAAACCTTCTGACATAGACCCCCCTGTTTCCAAAAAAAATTGTGGTGAATTAAAACTGAACCCCGATTAAAGCTTGAACTCCGGCAGCTTTTTGGTGACAGCAACGTTTTTCAACGTTACATATTTTGGCAAACCATCGGCGCCGTATGGCGGATAGTCCTCGCCCTTCATCAGTGGCGCGAGATACTCGCGACACTTGGCGGTGATGCCGAAGCCATCCTTGGTGATGAACGTCTTGGGCATCATCTTTTCGACGTTGGCCACCTTGGCCAGCGGCGCCATGCCGATCTTCCATTTGTAAGGCTGGTTCGACGTCCGCTCGATCGCCGGCATCACCGAGTTGTGGCCCTGGAGGGCGAACTCGACGGCTGCCTTGCCCACGGCATAGGCCTGATCGACGTCGGTCTTCGCGGCGATGTGGCGTGCCGCGCGTTGCAGGTAGTCGGCGACGCCCCAATGGAACTTGTGACCCAGCGCATCCTTGACCATGTTGGCGACGACCGGCGCGGCGCCGCCCAACTGGGCATGGCCGAAGGCGTCGCGCGTGCCCTGCTCGGCGAGGAATTTGCCGTCCGGATAGTGGCAACCCTCCGAGACGACGATGGTGCAGTAGCCAAATTTCTTGACCAGGGCGTCGACCCTGGCGAGAAACTTCTTCTGATCGAAGAGCACCTCGGGAAACAGCACAACGATGGGCAATTCGGTGGCTGTCGTCGAGGCCATCGCGCCGGCGGCGGCAATCCAGCCGGCGTGCCGCCCCATCACTTCGAGCACGAACACCTTGGTCGAGGTTTTGGCCATCGAACGCACGTCATAGGTCGCCTCCAGTGTGGAGACGGCGATGTACTTGGCGACCGAACCAAAGCCGGGACAGTTGTCCGTGATCGGCAGGTCGTTGTCGACCGTCTTGGGCACATGGATCGCCTGGAGCGGGTAACCCATGGCCTTGCCCAGTTGCGACATCTTCAGGCAGGTATCGGCGGAATCGCCGCCACCGTTGTAGAAGAAATAGCCGATGTTGTGCGCCTTGAACACCTCGATCAGACGGTCGTACTCGCGCTTGTTGGCTTCCAGGCTCTTCAGTTTGTAACGGCAGGAACCAAAGGCGCCGGAGGGCGTGTGGCGCAATCCGGCAATCGCGGCGGCGGACTCCTTGCTGGTGTCGATCAGATCCTCGGTCAGTGCGCCGATAATGCCGTTCCGGCCGGCATAGACCTTGCCAATCCGGTCTTTGTGCTTACGCGCAGTCTCGATCACGCCACAAGCCGAGGCGTTGATGACGGCTGTAACGCCGCCCGATTGCGCGTAGAAGGCGTTAATCTTCTTGGCTGCCATGAATGCGCTCTCCCGTGGCTTATTTCAAAGCGGAGAAGGCATTGTCGCGAATCGCCTCGACCTTGCCCATGCCATTGATCTTCCGGTACTTGGGTGCACCGGTGGCGCCACTTTCGGCCCACTTGGTGTAGTAGCCGACCAACGCCTCGGTCTGCTGGTGATAGACCTCAAGGCGCTTCAGCACGACTTCTTCGCGGTCGTCGTCGCGCTGGATCAGCGCTTCGCCGGTGTCGTCGTCCTTGCCCTCGACCTTGGGCGGATTAAACTCGACGTGATAGGTGCGGCCCGAGGCGACATGCACGCGGCGGCCGCTCATGCGACCGACGATCTCGGCATCCGGCACGTCGATCTCGAGCACGAAATCGATGGCCACGCCAACTTCTTTCATGGCTTCGGCCTGCGGAATGGTGCGGGGGAAACCGTCGAACATGTAGCCGTTCTGGCAGTCGGCTTCTTTCAGGCGATCCTTGACGAGGCCGATGATGATGTCGTCGCGCACCAGGCCGCCGGCATCCATGATCTTTTTGGCTTCAACGCCCAGCGGGGTGCCCGCCTTGACAGCGGCGCGCAACATGTCGCCGGTGGAAATTTGCGGAATGCCGAACTTTTCCTTGATGAAATTGGCTTGGGTGCCTTTGCCGGCCCCGGGTGGGCCCAATAAAATCAAACGCATTGCGTGTCTCCTCTGTTGTCGTTCGTTAGCGATGGTTATCTGCCAAACCCGGCGATTCTCCCACTTTTGGCGGGAATTCCGCTAGATTTTATCTATTAAAGGATAGCCGCCCTGATTAGTGCAGTGCAGCAAAAATGGCGCGCACGCGCGCCAGATCAGCGGGGGTGTCGACGCCCGGTGCTGGGAGGTGCGGGTAGTCGATGACCTGGATGGGAAAGCCGTGCCAGAGCGCGCGCAACTGCTCCAGCGCTTCCCATTGCTCGATAGGCGCCGGGGCAAGCGCGCCATGGCGGCGCAGAAAGTTTACGCGATAGGCATACAGGCCGATGTGGCGGCGCGCCCCGAAATCCGTCGGTAGATTTTGCGGCTGGTTGGCCAGGCCGTCACGGTGCCAGGGGATCGGCGCGCGCGAGAAATACAGGGCGCGTCCGCTTGCCGCTGTGACCACCTTGACGACGTTGGGGTTCATGAATTCGGCCAGGTCGGTAATCGCGTGCGCTGCGGTGGCCATGGCGGCCGCGCCATCGTTTTCGAGCGCCCGCGCCACGGCGGCGACGCCGGCCGGGTCGATCAGCGGCTCGTCGCCTTGCAGATTGACCACGATGGCGTCGTCACTCCAGCCAAACAGCCGCGCCACCTCGGCAATCCGGTCGGTGCCGCTCGGATGGTCGGCGCGGGTCAGTGTTACCGCGTGGCCGTGGGCGGCAACGGCGTCACGCACCCGTGCGTCATCGGTGGCGACGATGACCTCCGCCGCGCCACTTCGTTGCGCCGCTTCAGCCACGCGCACCACCATCGGCTTGCCGGCGATGTCGGCCAGCGGCTTGCCGGGCAGGCGCGTCGAGGCGTAGCGGGCGGGAATGACGACGCGGAATGACACGGGTCTACTCTTCCGTCGCGGCGAGTTGGCGCGCTTCGTCTTCGAGCATGACCGGAATGTCGTCCTTGACCGGATAGGCGAGCCGGCAGGCCTTGCAGACCAGTTCGGCCTGGGGTTTGCGGTAATCGAGCGGGCCCTTGCATAGCGGGCAGACGAGGATTTCAAGCAGACGCGGGTCCATCGATTTTCTCCAGTACAAAGCGGGCGAGGTCGGGTTCGATGCAGGCTGCGACCGGCAGCACCCAGATCGGCAGCGGGGTCAGGCCGGCGCATTTTAGCGCGTCCTTTTCCGTCATCAGGATCGCATCGCCGGAGAAAGCAAAATCGGCGCGCGTGTAACGGTGATGGTCGGGAAAGGCGTGGGTTTCACAGTGGAGGCCCAGCCCGGCCAGATGGTCGAAAAAGCGTTGCGGCTCGCCGATGCCGGCCGCGGCGTGCAGTTGGCGTCCGGCCAGATCGCTCGCCACGCAGGTGACGGCAGGCGCGTCGAGACGATAAAAGCGCGCGCCCTCCAGTTGCATCCTGAATGTCGGCACAGCGGCAACGGGGATGGGTGCGGCTCCATTCAGCACCAGTGCATCGACCGACCGCAAGCGGCTCGTCGGTTCGCGCAACGGCCCCGCCGGCAGCGGCCAGCCATTCATCAGGCCGCGCCGGTCGATCACGGCAATTTCAAGCGTGCGCGCCAGGGCGTAGTGTTGCAGGCCATCGTCGCAAAGAATCAGGTCGCATTCGGGATGCGCGGCCAACAATGCCTGAGCCGCCGCCACCCGGTCGACGCCGACATACACCGGGCAATTGGCGCGCCGCGCCAGCAGCAAGGGTTCGTCGCCGACTTCAAGCGCCGTCGCGCCAGCGCCGACTTTGCGTGCCGCTTTGCTGTTACCGCCATAGCCGCGACTGACGATGCCCGGCTTGCGTCCAAGCGTGGCCAGTTGCTGCGCAAGCCAGAGCGTTAACGGCGTTTTGCCGGCGCCGCCGGCAATGATGTTGCCAATGACGATCACCGGAACCGGCAGACGCACGGATGCAATCAGGCCGTGCCGATAGGCGGCTCGGCGCAAGTGCGACAGCAGAGTGAACAACAACCCGAAAGGCCATAGCACATGCGCAACGCTCCCGCGCGTGCGCCAGATGCTGGTCAGGACATCACTACTGCGTTTGCTGGGTGGCAAAGGAGATATGCGAAAGGCCGGCGTTTCGCGCCGCTTGCATGACGTCGATGACGCTCTGGTGCGTGGCCTTGGCGTCGGCGTTGATGATGATGACCGGCTCGGCCGTTCCAGTGGCGGCGCGGCGCAGCGCCGCGCCAATTGCCTCGACGCCGCCGCTCACCGGCTGCTTGTTGATCATCACACTGCCGGTGGCCGTCACGACGACATCGATGTCGTTGGACTTGTCCTGTTGCACCTGGGCATCCGCCGTCGGCAGATTGATTTCGAGACCGGCGAACTTGGAATAGGTCGTGGTGACCATGAGAAAAATCAGGATCACCAGGAACACGTCGATCATCGGGATCAGGTTGATCTCGGGTTCGGCGCGTTGGCGGCCGCGCTGGAAGTTCATGATGCCTCCGCCGGGCCGCCCCAAGGAGGCATCCGCCCCCCTGTGGGGGGCAGCGAGCCGGTTTTGCGAGCGTGGGGGGCCATTATCACTGGCGCTCTCCGTGAACCAATTCGATCAGTTTCAAAGCCTGCAACTCCATTTCGATCACGCAGCTATCGACGAAGGCGCGGAAATGCCGGTAGGCAATCATCGCCGGAATGGCGATGATGAGGCCGAAGCCGGTGTTGTAGAGCGCGATGGAAATGCCATGCGCAAGTTGCTGCGGGTTGTGGCCGACCCCGGTGGCCGAGCCGAAAATCTCGATCATGCCGACGATGGTGCCGAACAGGCCCATCAGCGGCGCCATCGCGGCGATGGTGCCAAGACTGGTCAGGTAGCGTTCGAGTTCGTGCGCCACGCCGCGGCCGGCTTCCTCGATGGCATCCTTCATCACCTCGCGGGAACTCCGGTCGTTCTTCAGGCCCGCCGCCAGGATGCGGCCCAGTGGCGAGTGGGCGTTCAGGCGGGCCAGAAATTCTTCCGTGACACCCGCGCGGCGGTATTCGGCAATCGCGCTTTGCAGCAGGCCGGACGGCACGATCTTGGCGCGCCGCAGTGCCGTGCCGCGCTCAATGATGAGTGCGACGGCAATGACGGAAGCCAGCAGCAGAAACCAGATTGGCCAACCGGCAGCCTGAATGATGGAAAACACGGGCAGTCCTCCCGGACGTGGCTAGCAGAGTGCGCACTTTACTACGAAGCAGGCGCGGCCATAACCGATCGCAATGCGGAAAAACAGTGATTTCCCCCTTCTTGTCGGCGCTTGAAACGAAATTACCGGCAAGGCCGGGCGCATACAATGACCGGATGGATTCCGCCCCGGAGATCGCGACTACCGTTGCTGCTTGGCTCAGGCAGTTCGCTGCCCATGCCACGCAGGCGTCGCCGTCTGTTTTCCGCGAAATCGGCGCCCCGGTCGATCCCTCCGTAACCATCCCGGCGCTTGCCGCACTGGCGGCCGAGGCGCTGGCGCGCGACCGCACGCTCTGGATCGTCACCGCCGACGATGCCTGGCTGCCCGACATCTCGAATGCCCTCGACCTGCGTCTGCGTCCGCTCTGCCTGGTCCTGCCGGGCGCCGACTACGCCGGTGGCATCGCCCTGCGCGCCACGCTGGCGCTCCTGAAAAGCCGCCTCACGCGCGCGGCCGAAGATAGCGAAGGTCCGGCCTGGGCCGCCATGCGCGCCCGGTTGCGGACGGATGATGCATTGTGGCGGAGCAGCCTGGCCTGGAGTGCGCGCGGCCTCGACCGCGAAGCGCCGCCCGCGGGTATCGGCAGCCTGTTTCCCGTGCGGATCGGCCCGTGGACGCTGGCCGAACGTCTTGCCGCGCCCGCCGACTGGGTGATGTTGATTCAGTCCGGCCAGCTGCCGGATCAAGTCCGCAGCCTCTGGCCGGGCGCCAGTTGCACCTTGATGCTTGCCGCCGGGCCGGTCAGTGGTCTTGCCGGGTTGGTAGTGATGGATGAAGGCATCCGTCTCTCCGCCGAAATTGAAGTGCTGGGCCAGGAACTGGCGGAAATGGAGCTCGAACTTGCCACGGCGCAAGGCGAACTGGCGCGCTTTACCGAGCGTTACCACGCGCTGATCGCCGGGCGGATGGCCGAGCTGGACCGGATTCAGGCCGAACTTGCACAGGCCAGGATGCAGCACACCCCCGACGACCCGGTCCTTGATCGGGCCGCCCGCCAGGCGGGGGCGCGCGCCGAGCAGTCGCGCCGCGAAAGCGCGGCTTACGGTAGTAATGAGCCCAGAACGGAGCAAGCGTTCAAGCCCAGCAACGACCTGAAAAAACGCTTTCGCCAACTCGCGCAAAAGATCCACCCCGACCGCGCCGACAACGAAGCCGATCGCGCCTGGCGCACCCAGTTGATGAGCGAGGCCAATCGCGCCTACCGTGCCGGTGACGTCGGCGGCCTGGACGAGGTATTCGCGCTGTGGCTCGAAGGCCAAGCGGGTGCGCGTCAGCCGTTATCCAGCGCCGTCCCCGGTCTGGCAAATGCGGCGCCGACTTTTGCGGCCGCCGCCGCGCTGGCCGCCGAGGCGGCCAAAATCCGCCAGCGCCTGGGCGCCATCAGCGCGCTGCTCGATCAGCTCTACGGCTCGAAGCTTTACGAACTATTCGCCGCCGCGCGGGTCGCCGAACGCCAGGGCCGCGATCTGTTGCAGGAAATGGCGCAGCGACTGGACAGCCAAATCGCCCTGGCCAACCGCGAGCTGGACGGCCGCAGCGCTTAAAACCGGATTTCCAGCCCCTCGCGTGCCAGCAAGACTTCGCAGCCGGGTTCCGGGTGGCGACTCACGGCTTCGGCGAAGACCTTTTCCAGTTCATCGTCGCCGCGCGTCGGTTCGTGGTGGGTGCAAATCAGCCGCTTGGCGCCAATGCGCTTTGCCATGTCCATGGCATGGTCGAAGGTGCCATGGCCCCAGCCGATCTTGGCCGGATATTCGGCCAGGGTGTAGGCGGTATCGCAGATCAGCAGATCCAGTTGGCCGAGCGCGGCATCCAGTTCGACATGGCGGTGCTCGATCATCGCCTGATAGTTGGCGTACTCCGAGTCCTCGGGCGTGTAGATGTTGTTCAAGGGCTCATGGTCGCCGGTGAAGAACATCGCGCGGCCATTGCACTCGACGCGGTAGCCCAGGTTGGGCGCCGGGTGGTTGAGCAGCACGGGCGTCACGGTGGCATCGCCGACGGCTACCGGCACGCCCACGGTGAGCGTTTCATACTTGATGCCGGCGCGTAATTCCGCCTCGCGAATCGGGAAATAGGCGTACTGCATCTGCACCTCCATGACCTGCTCGATGCCCTTCATGGCGACGAGATCGTAGGCGCCGTGGATGCGCACGGTATTGCCCGGAATGTAGAGCGGAACAAAGAAGGGCAGCCCCTGAATGTGATCCCAATGGGTGTGGGTGATGAAAATGCTCGCGGTGACGGGCAGGCGCGCGAGCAGGGATTGCGCCAGCGGGAAGATGCCCGTGCCGGCGTCGAGGATGATGAGACTGTCAGCGTCGGTGCGCACCTCGATGCAGGTGGTGTTGCCGCCATGGCGCAGCGTGTGCGGCCCGGGTGAAGGGATCGAGCCGCGGACACCCCACATTTTGACTTTCATGATCGCCGCCCCCTCATTTTTCAGTGCCGATCTGCGCGAAAGCCTGGGCATCATTGACGATTTTTTGCAGATCGCCCAGTGCCGCGATAACTGTTTCGATATCGTCGCCAAAACGCGTCGGCAGCGTTGCCAGTTCTTCTTCGCGCCAGGGATTGCCGGCATCGCCAAAGGCGTGCTTGCGGCAAATGGCATCAGCCATGCGCAGGCAATCGAGCATCGCGGAAGGCTCGGCACTGGCGGCATGGTGATCGCGAATGCAGTTGACGAGGGGCTCGGCAAATTTCCATTTCTTGGCCAGCAGCGCGCCGACAAAGGCGTGGTCGGCGCCGATGACCTCGATCTCGGCTGCGTAGAGCGGCTTGCCGGAGTCGACGGTAATCGCCAGCGCCTTCATGAATTCGCCGACCATGAACTGGGCGAACACCACCTTGCCGAAGTCATGCAGCAGCCCGGCGATGTAGCAATCGCCCGGATCGACCTCGCCACGCGCATATTTTTCGCACAGCAGGCGCGCCAGCGATGCCACCGACAGCGAGTGCAGCAAGTAGCGCTGGATATCGAAGCCGGTCGTGTTGAAGCGGGGCAGAATGCCCACGGCGGCAAACGACAGCGCCAGGTTTTTGATGGTGTTGATGCCCAGATAGACGACCGACTGGCCCACCGAGGTGATCTTGTTGGGGAGGCCGTAGTAGGCCGAGTTGATGACGCGCAAAATCTTCACGGTCATCACCGGGTCTTTTTCGATGACGCCGACCAGGTTCCTGGGTAGGCAGTTGATGTCGCGCGTCATTTCCAGAATCACCTGCACGCTTTTCGGAAAGGCGGGCATGCGCTCGACGGCGGTGGTCAGCCTGCGTTCAAGTTCCAGCGTGAGTTGTGGCATGGCGGCGCAATCGGTTGAATGAAGCCGCCGCGATTATATCGGCAGACGCTTCAGCTTGCCGCTACCCGGTCGTAATAGCGCGCCCGGTAGAGCAGGCGGCGTCGGGCAACAGTTTCAGTGAAGCCGCCGCGGTCGTGCAGCACGTTGTTGCAGGCCAGCCCCATGCCCGGCTCCAGCCGGCCGTGCAACGTCCATGCCTTTGGCGTTGCGAGGAGGCGCGTCAATGCGGCAACGGCAGCCTGGGTCGGCGGGTCGGCGCGCCAGAGAATGCTGACGCTGCGCGCCGTGTAGCGCATGTGCAGGAAACCGGCATTGTCGACAGAAAAAACCGGTCCGGGCTGCGCCGGACGCGCGATGCCTGTCTCGTCCATGCGCGGGGGGATGGTCATGGCATCCGTCGCCGCCAGGGCGCGAATGAAATCCGGGTTTTCGTCGCGGAGCAGAATGTAGGCGATTTCGTGGTCGAGCAACTGGTTTGCGCCCCCGGTTGCGGCGCTTTGCACGCAATGCAACAGCAGGCCGCGAATCGTGCGCTCGGGCGGGTTGTAGTAGCCGTCGGTGTGCCACTTGATCGGCTTGTCCGTGTAGGGGATGAATTCCCTGCGCTCGCCGCGCTGCTCGGCGCCCGCGACGGAGATCGGCGAGATACCGTCGCTGTCGGTGAGCCAGTGGCCGTCGAGCGTCAACATGTTCAACTGCGTGCCGAGCAGGCGCGGGATATCCTTGTCCGGATCGGCGCCGGTCTTGCTGGCGTAGATCGCCATATTGCAGCGCTTGTTGAGTTCGACGAGACTTGTACGCTCCGCCTCGCTCAGTTGCCGCGGATCGTCCAGCGTGACGACGATGTCCTCGATGCGGCGCGGCGCGGTATCGAGTTTCTTCTCGCGCCAGGCGGCATATGCGCTTGCATCGTTCAGATTAAAGGGGCCCACTGAGGGCCCAGCCGCGGGTTCTGGCATGCTTGTCAGGTATCGTCACCGAGCAACTGGTGTCGGCTTTCGCTTTCTTCTGGATGAAACAGCCCGTTCAGGGTTTTCTCCAGCATCTTCAATGCATCGGGCGCCTCGATGTCCATGGCTTGGTCGACGACCCAGAGCTTGTCTTTCTCGGGCAGGCCCTCGCGCAGACAGGCAGCAAAAAAACGCTTGAAGCCGAAATCCGGGCCTTTCTCGTCATAGCCAAACTCGGCATACTCCCCGCCACGGCGATTGAAGAGGTCGAGAAAGTGGCGCCTCGATTCACCAGGCACGGCCTCGCCCAGCAGCATGTAGTGGTTTTCCTCGAGCATCTCGGCCAGGCGCTTGGCCAGCGCCGTGGTGAACTGGATGCGTTCCGCCTCGTCGAGCTCGCGATAGGCGATGCGATCAGCCGCGATGGCCAGAAACACCATGAACTCGGAAACGAAATCAAAATACGGCCGACCAATGTCGATGTCGTAGTCGGCCTTGCGCATGCGCTTGATGGCCTCGACGGCGAGTTTCCAGGCGAGCATGGCAACCACCGAGGCCAGCGCTCCGGCGGAGCGCTGGCCCTGGGCGTGAAACTTCGATCTGACGCGGATGGCCATGGAAAATTACCGCCGTACCGCCAGCGCCGACTTTGCCGGGGCGGGATTAATAGCCACCCTTGCCTTTCGGCTGCGGCAGACCGGCCACGCGACAACCCTGCTTGGCCGCGCCGCCATCCGGAAACAGGTCGAACAACAGCTTGGTGTCGGCCTCGGGCATGTCGCCCTCGTCCTGCAGGCCCTTGATCAGATTGCGCATGTTCGGGGTATGCCCATCTTCCTGGAATTTCTGGCGCAGGTAGTTGATGACCTTCCGGTGCGCATCGGTCAATTCGATGCTCTCGGCGGCGGCGAATGCGCTTACTGCCTCTTCGCTGAAATCCGGTTCGAGCAGATAGCCGTAATCGTCCACTTCTTTTTCGACACCGTTGATGACGATGCTCATGGTCTTCCTCCTTAGCTATGGGTTAAGATGAATACTTCTCTCATTCTAGCGTTCCGATGGCTGCCATCGATTTGTGCTGAATGAAAATACCGCAGCCACGCATGCGCTCCCGGCCCAGTCCGTGCTGCTGCAAGCGCAGGTTTGCCTCCGCTTCGAGTCCGGAAACCATCATGCTAAAGCCGTGCAGCACGCCCGCCTCCGTCTGCGCGGACTGGCGCTTGCCGCAGATGATCGAACGGGGGGCGCTGCCAAGGGCGGTCAGTTGTTGCAGGCAGGCGGCATGAAAGTTCTTCTCATCAGGACCGCCGACACCATTCTCCGCCAGGCCGAGAGTGACGAACTTGGCATACAGAACCGGAACGGCCGCCAGTTGCCGTACCGTGGCAGCACCAATCTCGATAGCCGAGCCGGACAGGCTGAGGCGCGAACCGATCAACGTCTCGGCAGCGGCCACCCTGTCGCGCGGCAGACGCAAATTCAGATGCGATCGGCCCGACAGATACCATTCACCCGCGCCGGGACTCAATCCATACAGCGGATGAATCCCCGCCAACGCCTCGGTCTCCAGCCACGGCAGCGCCTCACGCAGCGCCTGCCACAGTGCATCGGCGTAGTCATGCGGGACGGCACGTCCGCGCAACACGAACTTCATGTCGACGATATCCAGCGGGACGTTCACTCGCAAGACCTCTCCGCTTCGCCACATTGAGCGGCTTCGAGTTGAGTGCGCGACCAAGCGGCCATCACCTCCGCCCAGCGTCCTGCCGTCTGGGCGTCGATATCAAAGATGGTGAAACGCCGATGTTCGCGGATGCGCATGCGCAAGAGCGGGACTCCGCCGGCCGCGAACTCAACTTGTTGCAATTCGATTTCCTGATTGCCAACAGGCACACGAAATTTATCAAGGCTGGTGATCTTATCCACGGAAGCAGGCGAAAAACCAAAATTGGGATTTTCTCAATTGGGGACAAACTATCGCATCGCAAGCGCGGAATGACCATTACCGGATCGGGGGGAAGCATCTACTCCTTTAGGGTAGGTTCCCCTAAGCCCTCGAAAGCGGTTAATCTACCTCCCCGAAGTATGGCGCCCTAACCGAAGTCTCGCTGATAATTCGGCATGGTTTAGGAATGAATCTCGCGCCATGCGAGGGTCAACCCCCAACAGTCACTCAAGAGGAGATAATATGGCCAAACAGCCTCACGCTACCCCTTTACTTGATCAACTCGAGTCCGGCCCGTGGCCCAGCTTTGTCACCGGTCTCAAGCGTCTTGCAAAGGATAAGGATTCTGTCGTCGATCTGCTCGGTCATCTCGAGCACTCTTACAAGACCCGCAAGGGCTACTGGAAGGGGGGTACGGTCGGCGTATTCGGTTATGGAGGCGGCGTTATCCCCCGCTTCACCGAAATCAAGAACGACAAAGGACAAGCGGTATTTAAAGACGCCGCCGAATTCCACACCATTCGCATCATGCCGCCTCCAGGCATGCACTACGACACCGACACCCTTCGCAAATTCTGTGACATTTGGGAAAAGTATGGATCCGGCCTGATCGCTCTGCATGGGCAGACCGGCGACATCATGCTGCAGGGCTGCACCACCGAGAACGTGCAACCGGCCTGGGACGAGATCAACCAGATGGGTTTTGACATGGGTGGCGCCGGCCCCTCGGTGCGCACCGGCATGTCCTGCGTTGGCGCCGCGCGTTGCGAACAGTCCTGCTATGACGAAGCTAAAGCTCATCAACTGGTAGTCAATCGGTTCCTTGACGACATCCACCGTCCTGCTCTGCCCTACAAGTTCAAGTTCAAGTTTTCCGGTTGCGGCAATGATTGCATGAACTCCATCCAGCGTTCCGACATGGCTATCATCGGCACTTGGCGCGACAACATGAGCACCGACGAAGCCATGGCCAAGAAGTGGTTCGCCAAGCACGGCATGAACGAGCTGGTCAATGACGTGATCGGCATGTGCCCGACCCGCGCCATCCAGATCAAGGACAGCAAGGCTGTCAGCAAGGATGCCCACATTTCGGCCGTCGCCGTGAACGACACCCAGTCGATCGAGATCGACAACAAAAGTTGCGTGCGCTGCATGCATTGCATCAATGTCATGACTGGCGCCCTGGCTACCGGCAAGGACAAAGGCGCCAGCATCCTCGTTGGCGGCAAGAGCCATCTCAAGATCGGCGCGCTGATGGGCACGATGGTGATCCCGTTCATGTCCCTCAAGACTGATGAAGACTACGACAAGCTCGTTGAACTTGGGCAGGCGATCGTCGACTTTTTCGCCGAGAACGCGCTGGAGCACGAGCGGACCGGCGAAATGATCGAGCGCATCGGCTTGGCCAACTTCCTCGATGGTATCGGCCTTGAAGTCGATGCCAACATGGTGTCCAGCCCGCGCTCAAACCCCTACGTCAATACCGCCGACTGGGATGAAGAAGTCGCCAGGATGAACGCCAAAAAGGCTGCAGCTTAATTATCTTCGCCGTTTGGCCGAACAACGAATCCGCAAGATTCATTGTTTGGCCAAGGTGATAACCCTATTCGCATAACGACAATTCTGGAGACGATTCATGGCTCAACCACAGATGCGCAAGCCAGTCGAACATTTTCTCGACAACAAGAAATACCTCCACCCGAAGTTGGTTGCCAACTACGGCAACTGGAAATATCACGATCGTCCGCGTCCCGGCGTTCTGCATCACGTCTCCAACACCGGCGACGAGGTCTGGACGGTGCGTGCCGGCACGGCGCGTCAGCTGGACGTCTTTACCATCCGCAAGCTCTGCGACATCGGCGACCAGTTTGCCGAAGGCCGCGTGCGTTTCACCATCCGCTCCAACATCGAATACATTGTCTCCGACGAGAAGAAGGTTGCTCCGCTGATCGCTGAACTCGAAAAGAATGGCTTCCCCGTCGGCGGCACGGGCAACTCTGTTTCGATGGTCGCCCACACACAGGGCTGGCTGCATTGCGACATCCCGGGCACCGACGCATCCGGCGTGGTCAAGTCGATGATGGATGCGCTCTTCGATGATTTCAAGAACGAGGAGATGCCCAACCGCGTGCGCCTCTCGACCTCCTGCTGCGAGATCAACTGTGGCGGCCAGGCCGACATCGCCGTGATCATCCAGCATACCAAGCCGCCAAAGATCAACCACGACCTCGTCGCCAACGCTTGCGAGCGGCCGACGGTAGTGGCGCGCTGTCCGGTCGCGGCAATCCGTCCCGCGCTCGTGAATGGCAAGCCCACCCTCGAAGTCGATGAGAAGAAGTGCATCTGCTGCGGCGCCTGCTATCCGCCCTGCCCACCGATGCAGATCAACGATCCAGAGCACTCCAAACTCGCAATTTGGGTTGGCGGCAAGAACTCCAATGCCCGTTCCAAGCCAACCTTTCACAAGCTGGTTGCATCCGGCCTGCCCAACAACGCGCCACGCTGGCCCGAGGTCAACGCAGTCGTCAAGAACATTCTGATGACATACAAGGCAGATGCGCGTCCGTGGGAGCGCATGGCAGACTGGATCGATCGCATCGGTTGGCCGCGTTTCTTCGAAAAGACCGGTCTGCCCTTCACCAAATACATGATTGACGACTGGCGCGGCGGCCGTGCAAACCTCAACGCCTCGGCCCACGTACGTTTCTAAGGATGACGCCGCGATGAAGTTTGCTATCATGATCAGCGAAGGGCCATACACGCACCAGGCCTCTGACACCGCCTTCCATTTCGCGAAGGCGGTGCTGGCCAAGGGCCATGAAATCTTTCGCGTCTTTTTTTATCACGATGGGGTTAACAACGCCACGCGGCTGACCACTCCGCCGCAGGACGATCGCAATGTCGTGAGCCGGTGGTCGAAGCTGGCCGAGGAAAACAGCCTCGACATGGTTGTCTGTGTTGCAGCGGCCCAGCGCCGCGGCATCGTCGATGAGGGCGAGATGAAACGTAACGGTAAAGACGCCACCAATCTGGCACCCGGATTTCGCATCTCTGGCCTCGGCCAGTTGATTGAAGCAGGCATCCAGTCCGACCGTTTGGTCGTCTTCGGCGATTGAGGGATATACGATGACTACCAAGAAATTCATGATGGTCAATCGCAAGGCGCCCTACGGCACTATCTATGCTTGGGAAGCTTTGGAAGTGGTATTGATTGCCGCCGCCTTCGAACAGGATGTTTCGCTGGCTTTCCTCGATGATGGCGTCTACCAGCTCAAGAAGGGCCATCAGACCAAGGGCATCGAAGTCAAGGGCTTTGAAAAAACCTGGGGCGCTCTTGAGGATTATGACGTCACCAAGCTTTATGTCGATCAGAAATCCCTGGCGCAGCGCGGCTTAACCGCCGAGGATCTGGCCATACCCGTCGAAGTGCTCTCCCGCGCCGAAATCGGCAAGCTGATGGAAGAGCAAGACGTTCTCCTGTCGTTTTGAGGAAACCAAGATGCTGCATATCATCAATAAATCCCCCTACGACCGTCCCGCCCTTGATTCGGCGCTGGCTACGGGTGAAGGCGCCATTCTCCTTATCGAAGATGGCGTTTATGCCGCTGTCAAGGGTGGTGAAGTAGAAGGCAAGATCAGGGGTGCCATGGGCGAGTTCAAGTTTTATGCCCTCACCGCTGATCTCGAAGCGCGCGGAATCAACGACCGACTCATGGACGGCATCAACACCATCGACTATGCCGGGTTCGTCGATCTTGTCGCTGAAAACAAGACCTGCCAATCATGGCTTTAATGAATTGGCTATAACTGAATCGCAATCTATCAACTAGGAGAGAATAATGTCAACTATCGAAGTTAATGGAAAGAGCTATGAAACCGACGAGGAAGGTTATCTGATCAACCTCGCCGAGTGGAACGAAGATGTTGCGGTTTTCCTTGCCCAACAAGAATCCGTCGCCCTGACCGAATCGCATTGGGAAGTGATCAACTTTCTGCGCGACTATTACAACGAATTCCAGATCGCTCCGGCAGTGCGCGTGCTGACCAAGGCGATTGGCAAGAAACTTGGCGCTGAAAAGGGCAACAGCCAATATCTGTACGAACTGTTTCCCTACGGCCCGGCCAAGCAAGCGTGCAAAATCGCCGGCCTGCCCAAGCCGACTGGCTGCGTCTAACTCAGACAATTGCTCGGCTGGATGGCGCACCTTGCCGTCCTGCCAGCGCCGACTTCTGCAGCGTTCCCGTCAAGCTCCTCATGGCTTGGTAGTTTCGTTGCGTGTTTGATTGCTGTGTTCGCTGTGGTGCATCGTCCATGACTCTGTTCTTCGCGATCCTGTTCTACCTGGCTACCGCCGTGTTCGTCGTCGGCCTGGCTTACAAGATCTACGACTTCGCCCGCACACCGGCGCCGCTGTCGATACCCACGACACCGGCGCCGACCACGACGACGGGAGTCGCTTTCCGCATGTTCCGGGAAGTTGCTTTGTTCGAAAGTCTTTTTAAGGGAAATCTGTGGATCTGGGTGTTCGGCTGGATGTTCCACATGGGTCTTTTCCTCGTGCTGGTGCGCCACCTGCGCTATTTCATCGACCCGATCCCGGCCTGGCTGCTTAGTATCCAGCCCTTCGGCAAATACGCCGCCTTCATGATGATCGCCGGACTGGGCGGCCTCTGGGCGCGTCGCTTTCTTGTCGAACGCATTCGCTACATCACCACGCCGTCCGATCACCTCTGGCTGGCCTTGCTGGTTGGCGTAGGCATCACGGGTGCATCCATGACATTCGTCTCGCACGTCGATGTTGTCGCGGTCAAGACCTTCTTCCTTGGCTTGATGTTCTTCGAGATCAACCCGTTGCCGGCCCACCCGGCGCTCGCCATTCATCTTGTGCTTGTCGCCTTGCTGATGATTCTTTTCCCCTTCAGCAAACTGCTGCATGCTCCGGGCGTGTTCTTCAGCCCGACCCGTAACCAGGCCGATACCCCGCGCGAGAAACGTCGTCTGGCAGCGTGGGCCGCCCAGATCGAGAAGAACTGACATGGCCGACCTCAAGTTCCAGATTCCCAAATACCGCGAGATTCCGGAGGTTCCGGCAATCAAGGTCGGCGCAATGGCGCATTCACGGCCGCATGTCGCCAGCGAGAAGATCCAGGAAGCCCTCGGCTACCAAACAATTCTTGACGAGGATTGGCAGGTCACTCACGACAAGGCCATCGGCAAGTTCGGCGAGTTGCTCGGCAAATACCGTTCGCTCAAGGTCTTCATGGACTCCTGCGTGCATTGCGGTTCCTGCACCGACAAATGCCACTACTTCATCGGCACCAACGATCCGAAAAACATGCCGGTGGCGCGTCAGGAGCTGATGCGCTCGGTATATCGCCGCTACTTCACCATCGCCGGCAAAATGTTCCCTGGCCTCGTGGGCGCCAAGGATCTGACCAAGGAACTGCTCGACGAGTGGTACAGCTATTTCTGGCAGTGCTCTGAATGCCGGCGCTGCTCCGTGTTCTGTCCCTATGGCATCGATACGGCCGAAGTCACCATGGCTGCGCGAAATATCCTTGATACCGTGGGTTATGGCCAGAAATATTCCAACGAGATTCTCGGCAAGGTCAACAAGATCGGCAACAATCTTGGACTACCCGGACCCGCGCTGGTGAATACGCTTGAGGGCCTGGAAGAGGATGTCAAGGAGGACACCGGGGTCGATGTCAAATATCCGCTCGACGTTCAGGGGGCCGAAGTTCTGCTGGTCACTCCTTCCGCCGACTTTTTTGCCGAACCGCATATTGAAAGCCTGATCGGCTATGGCAAGGTATTCCACGCAGCCGGGATTAGCTGGACGCTTTCCTCCTACGCATCGGAAGCTGGCAACTTCGGATTGTTTGACGGCGACTACGAGATGATGCGCAAGGTTGCCCTGCGGATACGCAAGGCAGCGCTGGAACTTGGAGTCAAGCGCATCGTGGTCGGCGAATGCGGACATGCCTGGCGGGTAGCTTACGCCTTCTGGAACACGCTCTGCGGTCTGGGCGCCGGTGCAAACGATCCCTTTGCCGTTGAATTGCAAAAGCAGCTCGATCCGCGTTACAAGCAGCCATCGCACATCTGCGAATTAACCTGGGATCTGATCCAGCAAGGCCGCCTGCAGTTTGACAAGGAAGCCAACGACAACCGCATTATCACCTTCCATGACTCCTGCAACGTAGCGCGCGCCTCGCGCATGGGTGACAATCCCGGCGGCCAGTTCGAAATCCCCCGCAGTATCATCAAGGCCGTCGCCAACAAATACGTCGACATGGCGCCGGAGACCATCCGTGAAGTCACCTTCTGCTGCGGCGGCGGCGGCGGAATCCTCACCGATGAACTCCTCGAAGCGCGCATCAAGGGCGCATTGCCGCGGATGGAAGCCTTGCAGCAGGTGGTCGACCAGCACGGCGTCAACTTCATGGCCACCATATGCGCCATCTGCAAGGCCCAATTTACTAAAGTTCTGCCCGCATACGGTTTCAACATGCGACTGGTGGGAGGAGTTCACCAGTTGGTAAGCACCGCGATACGCCTCGGCAACGAGCAATAAACACGAAACGCAACTCGATAATTACGGAGATGACGATGTCAGCGACCCCCGAAACTAATAGCGAAAAGTTGACCTTCCGCATGTACAAGGACGGTGAACAGCCTGATTCCTACAAGCGGATGCAAGAGAAGATCTTCCAGGCCGGCTGGACCTACAAGTGCCCGACCTACATTCAGTCGACCCCGCCTTGCCAGGGTTCCTGCCCGTCCGGCGAGGACATTCGCGGGTACCTCAACATCGTGCGCGGCATCGAGAAGCCGCCGGTCGGCGCCGACGGCAAGCCCGTCATGACCTGGCAGGAGTATGCCTGGCGGCGCTTGACCGAAGCCAATCCGCTGCCGGCCGTGATGGGCCGTGTCTGTCCGGCGCCGTGCGAAAGCGGTTGCAACCGCAACCAGGTCGAAGATCATGTCGGCATCAACTCCGTCGAGCATTATCTCGGCGAGTACGCCCTCAAGAACAACCTGCAATTCAACAAGCCCGAGAAGCTCCTCGGCAAGAAGGTCGCCATCCTCGGCGGCGGCCCTGCCGGTCTGTCCGTGGCCTATCAACTGGCGTTGAAGGGCTATTCCTGCACCATTTTCGACGATCACGAACATCTCGGCGGCATGATGCGTTACGGCATCCCAGGCTACCGCACGCCGCGCGATGTACTCGATGCAGAAATCCAGCGCATCCTCAATCTGGGCGTCGAAGTCAAACTCAAGTGCAAGGTCGGCGTTGACATTCCGATGGAGCAAATTCGCAAGGATTTTGACGCGGTGTTCCTTGGTCTCGGCGCACAGGGTGGGCGCGCACTGCCCGCCGAGGGCGCCGATAACGTTTCCAACGTCGTCACCGCGACCGCCTTCCTCAAGGCCTTTAACGATGGTCGCCTTCAAACCGTCGGCAAAAACGTGGTTGTGGTCGGTGGCGGCGATACCTCGATGGACGTCGCTACCGTGGCCCGCCGTCTTGGCCATATCGAAAAAGTCAATCCCACCGACTGGGAAGGCGCGATTGCCGGCCAACTGGCACAGGACGTCGCCAGCATTTCCAACCGCAAGGGCGCCGATGTCGTTCTGACCTCCATCTTCCCGATTGATAAGATGCTGGCCAGCCCGGGCGAACTCGAGCACGCCCAAGCTGAAGGCATCGATATCATGGGCGGCTGGATGCCGGTTGCCGTGGTCAAGGGCGCCGATGGCCGCGCTACCGCGTTGCGCGTGTGCCAGTGCGAGGCCAAGATGGCCGGCGGTCAGCTCAACATCAAGAAGATCGAGGGCACCGAAAAAGACCTGTCGGCTGACCTGATCGTTTCCGCGATCGGCCAGACAGTCGATTTCATCGGGCTTGAAGAGTTCGACAACGGCAAGGGCATCATTAGCGCCGACAAGAACTATCAGGTGCAGGGCAAGCCGGGCGTGTATGCAGGTGGCGACGTGCTGCGTCCCCACCTGCTGACCACCGCCGTCGGCCATGGCGCCATTGCCGCCGACGGTATCGACCAGTACCTGCAGGGATTGGAAGTCGGCCGTCGTCCGAAGGTTGATGTCCACGTCTTCGACCTGATGCGCAAGTATGTCGAAAAGGGCGTCGCGCTCGAGGACGTCAAGGAACCGCTGCGCGGCTCCGACTCGCACAAGGGTTTGGTGCATAACTACGACAACCGCTCGGATCGTTACATCATTCCGCACTCTGAGTTGTTCCTCGGCCACTTCCAATACACCCCGCGCAACAAGCGGCACATCACGCATCTGAACAAGGATACCGCGCTGGGCAACTTTGAGGAGCGTCTCGATCCGCTCGACGACAAGCAAGCCGTCGATGAAGCCAAGCGCTGCATGAGTTGCGGCCTGTGCTTCGAGTGCGACAACTGCGTCATGTACTGTCCGCAGACCGCGGTTTATCGCGTCAAGAAAACCGAGGCGACCACTGGACGCTATGTTGCGACGGATTACGACAAGTGTATCGGTTGCCATATCTGCCACGATGTCTGCCCGACCGGCTACATCCAGATGGGTCTTGGTGAGTAACGCAGCAAACAAGAGGGTAAGGAGGAGTATGGCCATCATGAAACGGATGCTCGCCGGTTTGGCGGCGATCCTGCTGCTTACCCCTGTGCTGGCTGCCGCTGGCGCGCCCAGGCCGACGATACTCATCGAGAATCCGGGGCAGTGCATCGCACCGGTCAGCGAGATGCGGCGCAATCACATGGACAAATTGCAACATGTGCGCGACCGGACCATGCGACAGGGTATCCGTGGTGAAAAGGCGAGCCTGAACGAGTGCATCAACTGCCATGCCAGCAAGACGACTGGTTCGGTGATCGGCAAAGGCGGTTTCTGCCAAGAATGCCATGCTTATACCGCCGTCAAGCTGGATTGTTGGGACTGCCATCAACCCAAGGCCGGCAGCCACAAGGCCGCGGGAGCGAAACCATGAGCGAACATAAGGAAACATCACCGTCCCGGCGGGTCTTTCTGGGTGCGGCCGGGGCTGGCTTGGGCGCGCTGGCCCTTGCGCCGGGCCTGCAATTGATCGAGATTTCTCAAGCCAGCACGCCTGCGCCAGGCGCCTCCAGCAAGGTGCGCTGGGGCATGCTGATCGACAGCACAAAATGCGCAAAAGGCTGCGATGCCTGCGTCACCGCCTGCAATACCGAAAATGCCATCAACGAGACGGTCCGGGACCCTCGGCAAGGCGCCCAGTGGATTCGCAAGATCGACCTGAAAGATCTCAAGACCGGCCGCGAGCATTCGTTGCCGATGCTCTGTCAGCATTGCGCCCACCCGCCCTGCGTCGATGTTTGTCCTACCGGCGCCTCGATGAAGCGCGCCGACGGCATCGTCCTGGTCGACCGGCACCGCTGCATCGGCTGTCGCTACTGCATGCTCGCCTGTCCTTACAAGGCGCGTTCGCTTGTTTTTACGCCGCTCACGGAGCAAAACCCGGAAGTGCCGCGCGGCAAGGGCTGCGTCGAATCGTGCACTTTCTGCGTCCAGCGGGTCGATAAGGGCTTGCAGCCGGCCTGTGTAGATGCCTGCCCGGAAGGCGCCATGACGTTTGGCGATCTGAACGACCGGAACAGCGCAATCTCCCAGCGACTTGCGCGGGTCAATAGCAGGGAGGTGCGCGCCGACCTGAAACTGGACCTCGGCGTTCGCTACGAAGGAATCTGACTACCATGACGAACGAGCAATTTAAACCGGCAGACAGCCCCGTTTTTTATGTGGCGCTGATTTTGGGCATGCTGGCCAGCGGGGTGGCCGTCTGGGACGCCCTGCATGTCGCGGAGCACGGGCTGCAGCTCACCAACATGAACAATCAGGTGTTCTGGGGGATGCCACATGTCTTCGGAATATTCATGATCGTCGCAGCCTCGGGAGCGGTCAACGTCGCAACGATCGGCACCGTTTTCGGCAAGGAAGCCTACCGGCCGCGCGTGCGCCTCTCCGCGCTGCTGGGCATCGCCCTGGTGGCGGGTGGGCTTGCCGCCATCATGCTGGATCTGGGCCGTCCGGACCGCCTCACCGTCGCCATGACGAATATCAACCTGAAGTCGACTTTCGGGCGTAACTCGATTATTTACCCGGTATTTATTTTGCTGGCTGGATTGACCATCTGGGTAGCGATGGATCGCGGCATCAACAAGTTTTTCTACAAGTCGGTCAATCTGGCTACCTTGTTCTGGCGCCTGATCATGACGATGGGCACCGGCTCGATTTTCGGCTACATCGTCGCGCGCCAAGCCTACCATTCGGCGCTCCTTCCAGCGCTTTTCATCGCCATGTCGCTCGCCTGGGGAATGGCCATCTTCCTGATTGCCCAGACGATCATCTACGCCAGAAACAATATCGAACTGCATCCCCAGCTCAGGACGCGCTTCAAGAACCTCCTGGGGATATTCATCGGCGCCGGACTGTTTTTCGTGCTTGTTTTACATCTGGTCGCCACGTATTACGCCAAGAATCTGGATTACGAATATTTCATTCTTTTCAACGGCGGAGTTTTCCCCCAGCTGTTTTGGGGCGGGTATTTCGTGCTCGGTACGGTTCTTCCCCTCCTGCTGCTTTATGTCCCGGGCTTGAGCGCGATCCGCGGCTCCGTCACCGCCGCCGCGATCATGGTGTTGCTCGGCGGCCTTTCCCTCATGTATGTCATAGTCATATCTGGCCAGGTTTATCCGATGGACATGTTCCCGGGCATGCAGGTTTCGAGCAGTTTCTTCGATGGCATGATCGATACCTACACCCCCAGCCTGTCCGAAATACTGCTTTCCCTGGGCAGCGTCGGAATTGCCTTCACGATCGCGCTGGCGGGCTTGCGTGTGTTCGATTTCGTTCCGCGCGACGACACTGCCAAACTGCAGTCTGCCGGCTATTTGAACGACTGACGCGGGAGGCGCGGCGGAGCCATTGCCCGCAATGGGGCGCCTCGAAAAGCCGTCGCGAGCGGATGCAGGGCAAGGCACAAGGAGCGCGGCAACCGGGACTTATTGCTGCCTTATGCATCGTTTTCTGATCTCCGCCGCGCACAAATCCTCGGGCAAGACCACGCTCTCCATAGGTCTCCTCGCCGCCTTGCGCGCGCGTGGCCTGACGGTGCAGCCCTTCAAAAAGGGGCCGGACTATATCGATCCCCTCTGGATGGGCCGCGCCGCCGGACGGGGGTGCCGGAATCTCGATTTCTTCCTCTCGCCCCACGATGAAATTCGCGCGCAGTTTGCGCAGGGCCATGCCGCCGATGTCTGCTTGGTCGAAGGCAACATGGGGCTCTTTGACGGTCTCGCGCTCGATGGCAGCGACAGCAATGCCGCCTTGGCGCGCCTGCTCGACCTGCCGGTAGTTCTGGTGCTCGACACGCGCGGCATGACGCGCGGCGTCGCCCCGCTGATTCGGGGTTATCAGGCTTTCGACCGCGACCTGCGCATTGCCGGGGTGGTTCTCAACCGCGTGGGCGGGCGGCGTCACGAACAAAAGCTGCGCAACATCATCGAGCATTACACGGACGTGCCGGTGCTCGGCGCCGTCCAGGAAGATGCAGAACTTGCGCTGGTCGAGCGTCATCTGGGTCTGATGCCAGCCAATGAGGCCGCTGAAGCCGAGCGCATGGTTGCCGTGATCGCCGAACGCGTTGCCAGTCAGGTCGACCTCGATCGACTGCTGGCGATCTCGGCTACGTCAGTGCCGCTGCCCGCGCCGCCGCCGGCCGCCAGCCCTGCCGAACCGCCGTTGCGTATTGCGATCGCCCAGGACGCTGCCTTCGGTTTTTATTACACCGACGATCTCGATGCACTTGCAGCCGCAGGCGCAGAACTGATTCCTTTCGACACCCTCAGGGATGATCTTTTGCCTGCCTGCGACGCCTTGTTTATCGGCGGCGGTTTCCCGGAGTCGTTTCTTGACGAGCTTGCGGCCAACATCGCCTTGCGGACTGACATTCGCGTTGCCATCGAGCGTGGCCTGCCCACCTATGCCGAATGCGGCGGCCTGATGTATCTGTCCAACAGCATCACCTGGCACGGCAAGACCCGGTCGATGGTTGGCATTATCGATGGCGTGGTGACGATGCACAAAAAACCGGTTGGCCGGGGTTACGTGATCCTGGAACCGCTCTCTGCCCATCCTTGGAATTCCGCAGAGCGCCCGCATGTTCATGCGCACGAATTCCACTATTCCGAAATTCTCGGTCTGCCGGAAAATACCCGCTACGCCTACGCCGTGCGCCGCGGTCACGGCGTTGATGGTCAGCATGACGGAATCGTGCTGCACAACCTGCTGGCCTCCTATGCCCATTTGCGCGCCACCGCCGGTTGCGACTGGCCGGCGCGGTTTGTCCAATTTGCCCGCTCCTGCCGGGCCCAACCTCACTCTTGAAAGATTCACCATGATCAATCTCACCCCCAGCGCCGCCGAGCAGATTATTCATGCCTCCGCCGAACTGGATGATCCACAGGAACTGCCCTGCCTGCGGCTGGCCGCCAAAATCGAGGATGGCGAAATCGTCTATGGCATGGGCTTTGACGAGGAACGCGAAAGCGACGTCGTGCATGAAGTTGCCGGTGTTACGCTGCTGATTTCTCCGCGCAGCCAGGAGTTGCTGAAGGGCGCGACGCTGGATTTTGTCGAATTCCAGCCGGGCGAGTTCAAGTTTATTTTTGTTAACCCGAATGAGGCGCCACCGGCCGTCGGTGGCTGCGCCAGTCGCAGCCGTGGTCCCAACAGCGGCTGCGGCTCCTGCGGCAGTAATTCTGGTGGTAACGGCAGTGGCGGCGGAGGCTGCGGTTGAGATGACGACCTTGCTCCCCGCTTTTCCCGGCCGCGGGCCGGCCGTTCCCGGCACGGTCTATCTGGTCGGCGCCGGTCCCGGCGATCCCGAACTGCTGACTTTGCGTGCGTTGCGCATCATCGCCGAGGCGGATGTGCTGGTCTATGACAACCTCGTTTCGCAGCCGATTCTCGACCAGGTGAACCCGCAAGCCGAACGACTGTATGCCGGCAAGGAACGCGGCAATCACGCCGTGCCGCAGGACGACCTGAATCTGTTGCTGGTTAAGCTCGCCAGGCAAAACAAGCGCGTCGTGCGTCTCAAGGGCGGCGATCCCTACACCTTTGGCCGTGGCGGTGAAGAGGTCGAAACCCTCAAGGAAAACGGCATTCCCTTCGAGGTCGTTCCCGGCATCACCGCCGCCGCCGGCGTGGCCGCTTTCGCGGGCATTCCGCTCACCCATCGCAATTACGCGCAGGCCTGCGTGTTCGTCACCGGCCACCTCAAAGACGACAGCATGAATCTCGACTGGCCAGGGCTGGCCCGGCGGCGCCAGACCGTCATTATTTACATGGGCCTGCACGGGCTTTCCCACCTGTGCGCGCAGCTCGTCGCCCATGGCCTGCCGCCGGACTGGCCCGCCGCCATCGTGCAGCAAGGCACGACGCCCGAACAACGCACGGTCACCGGCACGCTGGCCACGCTGCCGGCGCTCGCCGAGGCCGCTCAGCTCAAGGCGCCGACGCTGATCATCGTTGGCGAAGTCGTGCGGCTGAAAGACCGGCTGGCGTGGTTTGAACAGGGCACGAGTTTACACATGCCGTAATTTTTCACTTATGATGACTTTCCCGCAAGCACGGCGGCCTGAGTTACGGCCGCCGTATTTTTTCATGTCACAGAACAATGCGGATCATCGTATTCCCGCGGAGTGAAACATGTCGCACCTGATGAATAACTACGCCCGGCAAGCCGTGGCATTTACCCATGGCACGGGTTGCCAACTGTATGACGCGGCGGGTCGGCGCTACCTTGATGGACTGGCTGGGGTTGCCGTCAATACGCTCGGCCACAACCACCCGCGCCTGGTCGCCGCCCTGACCCGGCAGATCACGCAATTGATTCATGTCTCCAACGTGTATCACATCAATGAGCAGGAGGCGCTGGCCGATCGTCTCGCCGCCTTGTCCGGTATGGACGAGGTGTTCTTCTGCAATTCCGGTTGCGAGGCCAACGAGGCGGCGATCAAGCTGGCGCGGCTGTTCGGCCACCAGAAGAACATCGACCAGCCCGCCATTGTCGTGATGGAGCAGGCCTTTCATGGGCGCACCCTGGCAACCCTCTCGGCGACCGGCAACCGCAAGGTGCAGGCTGGCTTCGAGCCGCTGGTGCCCGGCTTTGTGCGCGTGCCGTTTGCCGACCTGGCGGCGATCGAGCAGGTCGCGGCGAATAATTCCAATGTCGTCGCCGTGCTGTTCGAGCCGGTGCAGGGCGAAGGCGGCATTCGGGTTGCCGACGCTGAATTTTTGCGCGGCCTGCGGCGCATCTGCACCGCGCGCGGCTGGTTGTTGATGGTTGATGAAGTGCAATGCGGCATCGGTCGCACCGGCGCGTGGTTTGCCTATCAGCACGCCGGTATCCAGCCCGACGTGATGACCCTGGCCAAGGGCCTGGGTTCGGGCGTGCCGGTGGGCGCCTGCCTGACGGCGGGGCCGGCCGCCGGCGTCTTCAAGCCGGGCAATCACGGCTCGACCTTTGGCGGCAATCCGCTGGCCTGCACCGCCGCGCTGACGACCCTGGCCGTGCTGGAGGACGACCAGTTGCTGGCCCGCGCCACCGCACTCGGTGAGCGCATCCGTACCCGGTTGCGCGAACGGCTCGCCGGTCTGCCGGCAGTCGTCGAGATCCGCGGTAGCGGCTTGATGATCGGCATCGAACTCGATCGTCCCTGCGCCGCGCTCGTCGCGGCTGGGCTGGCAACCGGCATCCTGATCAATGTCACCGCCGACCGCGTGGTACGCCTGTTGCCGCCGCTGGTGATGTCCGACCCGGAAGCCGATGAACTGGTCGACACGCTGGCCGCTGTGCTGAAAGCCTTTTTAGCTGGCTGAGGTTTGCCCATGACTCACATGAAAAGCGCCCCAAGACATTTCCTGCAGTTCAAGGACTTCAGCCGCGCCGAATTCGACTATCTGTTCGAGCGCACCCGCCAGATCAAGCAGCAGTTCAAGGCCTACCAGAAGTACTGGCCGCTCGTGGATCGCACGCTGGTGATGATCTTCGAGAAAGCCAGCACCCGCACCCGGCTGTCCTTCGAGGCGGGCATGCATCAGCTCGGCGGCGCCGCGATCTACCTGAATACCCGCGATTCCCAGCTCGGCCGCGGCGAACCGGTCGAGGATGCGGCGGAGGTGATTTCGCGCATGAGCGACATCGTGATGATCCGCACCTATGAGCAGGAGATCATCGAACGCTTCGCCGCCCATTCGCGCGTGCCGGTCATCAACGGCCTGACCAACGAGTACCACCCCTGCCAGACCCTCGCCGACATCTACACCTTTGTTGAGCGCCATGGTGCAATTCAGGGCAAGACCGTGGCGTGGATCGGCGACTCGAACAACATGTGCAATACCTGGCTGCAAGCCGCCGAGGTGCTCGACTTCAATGTGCATGTGTCAACGCCGCCCGGTTACGAAGTCGAGCCCGAGCGCGCCGGCCTGTATGGCACCGACCATTTCGAGGAGTTCGCCGACCCGATGGATGCCGCGCGCGATGCCGATCTGGTGACCACCGACGTGTGGACTTCGATGGGTTTCGAAGCCGAGAACGCGGTGCGCATGAAAGCCTTTGCCGACTGGCAGGTCGACGTCGACATGATGAAAGTCGCCAAGCCGGAAGCCCTGTTCATGCACTGTCTGCCGGCGCATCGTGGCGAGGAAGTCGCCGCCGCCGTGATCGACGGTCCGCAGAGCGTGGTTTGGGATGAAGCCGAGAACCGGCTGCACGCGCAGAAGGCCTTGCTGGAATTTTTGTTATTGGGGAGACTGCAAGCATGAAGAAGATATTCATCTCGCGGACGCCGGGCACGCCATGCCTGGCGTTCGCCGCCGCGTTTGCCGCCGTCCTGCCAGCGCCGACTTTTGCCGCTGACGCCGATGTCCGGCAGTTGGTCGCCATGGCGCCCGAGGCGCGCGCCACGATGCGCGCGGAAATGCTCGACAGTCAACTGGCGCTGCATCAGATCATTGCCCTGCTGGGTGAGAGCAAGTTCGCCGATGCCGCCGATATTGCCGAGAAGGAGCTGGGAATTTCGGCCATGGGCAAACATCGCAAGCTGCCTTCCAACGCCCGGCCGGGCATGTTCATGCCGGACGAGATGCATGCCATCGGCCGCGCCGGGCATGTCGCCGCCAGTGATTTCGCCAAGATCGCCAGGTCTGGCGATCTGGCCAAGGCATTGACCGCTTTGCAAGCCGTCACCGGCAACTGCGTCGCCTGCCACCGCAGTTACCGCACCCAGTAATTCAGCAAGGAAACAGCAATGAGCAAAGCCAACAAAGTAGTCCTGGCCTATTCCGGCGGCCTCGATACCTCCGTCATCCTCAAGTGGCTGCAAGACACCCACCAATGCGAGGTGGCGACCTTCACCGCCGATCTCGGCCAGGGCGAGGAACTGGAGCCGGCGCGCGCCAAGGCGGTCCAGCTCGGCATCAAGCCCAAAAACATTTTCATCGACGACCTGCGCGAAGAGTTCGTGCGCGACTTCGTCTTTCCGATGTTCCGCTGCAACACGATCTACGAAGGCGAATATCTGCTCGGCACGTCGATCGCGCGGCCGCTGATCGCCAAGCGGCTGGTCGAGATCGCCCGGAAGACCGGCGCCGACGCCATTTCGCACGGCGCCACCGGCAAGGGCAACGATCAGGTGCGTTTCGAGTTGGGTGCCTATGCGCTCATGCCCAATGTCAAGGTCATCGCGCCGTGGCGCGAATGGGATCTGCTGTCGCGCGAGAAGCTGATGGCCTATGCCGAGGCGCACGGCATTCCCATCGACATGAAGCACAAGAAGGGCGGCTCGCCCTATTCGATGGACGCCAACCTGCTGCACATTTCTTTCGAAGGCCGCCATCTCGAAAACCCCGCCGCCGAGGCAGAGGACAGCATGTGGCGCTGGACAGTCAAGCCCGAGAAAGCCCCGAACACGCCGGAATATCTCGACCTGGAATTCGCCCATGGCGACCTGGTGGCGATCAATGGCAAGAAGATGCGGGCGCACGAACTGCTGGCCACGCTCAACCAGATCGGCGGCAAGCACGGCATCGGCCGTCTCGACCTCGTCGAGAACCGCTATGTCGGCATGAAATCGCGCGGCTGCTACGAGACGCCGGGCGGGACGATTCTCTTGAAGGCGCACCGCGGCATCGAATCGCTGTGCCTCGACCGTGAAGTCGCGCATCTCAAGGATGACCTGATGCCGCGCTACGCCAGCCTGATCTACAACGGCTACTGGTGGAGCCCGGAGCGCCGCGCCCTGCAGGTGCTGATCGACCACACCCAGCAGAATGTCAATGGCTGGGTGCGCGTCAAGCTCTACAAGGGCAGCGTGTCGGTGGTGGGCCGCGATTCGCCGACCGATTCGCTGTTCGATTCATCCATCGCCACCTTTGAGGACGACGCCGGGGCCTATGACCAGAAGGACGCCGGCGGCTTCATCAAGCTCAATGCCTTGCGCATGCGCATTGCCGAGAATGCCCGGGCCAAACGCAGCGCCAAGCCGCTCCGTCGCAAGTCCTAGGCCGGGGCGGGGCAGGGCGGTTGTACGGTTTCAGCGAAGCAGAGGTGGCGCATTGGGGCATGACCTTCGGCCTCGGCGCCTTCATGCTGTACATGCTGTTCATCATCGGCGAACTGGCCTATCGCTCGAAGGCGGGCAAGTTCGGCACCTTTGCGTTGTTCTTTGTGCTCGCCTTCGGCATGCTTGGCTTCATCGCCAAGACGATTCTCGAAAAATTGTGGGGGATTTAATATGGGCCAGTTTGATAACGTCGCCGTCGTCAAAAAAGCCAATGTCTATTTCGACGGCAAGTGCGTCAGTCATACCGTGCAGTTTGCCGACGGCGCAAAAAAGAGCGTCGGCGTGATTTTGCCGGCCACGCTGAGCTTCAACACCGGTGCGCCGGAGATCATGGAAACCGTTGCCGGCGCCTGCCGCTACCGCCTCAAGGGCGCGGACTGGAAAAATTGCGCAGCCGGTGAGTCATTCAATGTGCCGGGCGACTCGTCCTTCGACATCGAAGTGACCGGCGAGCCCTATCATTACGTTTGCCACCTTGGTTAAAAGGAAACGCAATGCCCTCATTTGACATTAGCTCCGAGGCCGATTTCGTTGCCCTTAAAAATGCCATTGACGTCGCCGGCCGGCACATCGGCAACCGCTACGACTTCAAGGGCACTTCAGCCCGGGCCGAGTTCAACGAAAAGGACAAGCTCATCACGGTCTTCGGCGATTCCGAGTTTCAACTCAGCCAGGTCAAGGACATCCTGTTCCCGGAGATGGAGAAAAAGGAACGCGAAAGCACCAAGCGCCTCGACATCGGCGCCGTGCAAAGCGTGTCCGGCAACAAGGCCAAGCAGGAACTGAAGATCAAGACCGGCGTCGAGCAGGAGCTGGCGAAGAAAATCGTCAAGCTCGTCAAGGACAGCAAGCTCAAGGTGCAGGCAACCATTCAGGGCGATGCCGTGCGCATTACCGGCGCCAAGCGAGACCTGCTGCAGGAGGTCATCGTCCTGGTGAAAATGACGATTACCGACTTTCCGCTGCAGTACGGCAATTTCAGGGATTGATTGCGCCATGCGGCTGGCGCGACACTGTATTGTCCTGTGGTTGTGCGCCTGGAATTTCAGCGCGCTGGCGGCCGATGTTGCGCTGGTCGGCTTGTTGCCGGGCAAGGCGCTGGTGGTGATCGATGGCGGCCGGCGCCAGACGCTGGCGGTGGGCGCGGCGACGCCCGAGGGCGTGAAACTGCTGAGCATCGAATCCGGCGCGGCCGTCTTCGAGATCGCGGGCAAGTCGCGGCGCGTGGCGCTGGGTCAGAGCGTGGTGTCCGCGCCGGGCGCCGCGCGGCCGGTGACGACGCTGATGGCCGACGCGCGCGGACATTTTGTCGTGCCGGGCAGCATCAACGGGACGCCGATGCGCTTTCTTGTCGATACCGGCGCGACCTTTGTTTCGCTGGGCGCGGCCGATGCCCGCCGCGCCCGCATCGACCCGACCAAGGGCGAGCCGGGCATGACCCAGACGGCCAACGGCGTGGTGCGCGTCTGGCGTGTCAAGCTGGCGAGCGTCAAGCTGGGCGACATCACGCTGTTGGACGTCGACGCCTCGGTGCATGAGCAGGACATGCCGGTGGTGCTCTTGGGCATGAGTTTTCTCAACCGCATGGAAATCCGCCGCGACGGCGCCTCGATGACGCTGACCCAGCGCTATTGATCATGGCGGTGACGGTGGACTGGCTGCGTCAGACTCTTTTGGCCGACTGGTCGCGGAGCGCGGTACGCGAGGTACCCAGGTCAACCGGGCCAACGGGGATGCCGGTCGCCGCCGCGGTGCTGGTGCCGATCGTGAATCGGCCCAGCGGGCTGACCGTGCTGCTGACGCAGCGCACCGCCCATTTGCGCGACCATGCCGGGCAGGTCAGTTTTCCGGGCGGGCGCTGCGAATCCGCCGATGTGTCGCCGGTTGCGACGGCGCTGCGCGAAAGTCATGAAGAGGTCGGCATTCTGTCTGCCCAGGTCGAGGTGCTGGCCAGCCTGCCCGACTATTTCACCGGCACTGGCTTCCGCATCACGCCCGTGGTGGGCCTGGTGATGCCGCCGCTCAATTTGCAACTTGACGATTTCGAGGTGGCCGAGGTGTTCGAGCCGCCGCTGGAATTCCTGCTCGACCCGGCCAACTACCAGCAGCACCCGATCGAGTGGCAGGGCGCGGTGCACCACTATTGGGCCGTGCCCTGGCAGGGCCGCTTCATCTGGGGCGCGACCGCGGGGATGCTGGTGAACCTGCGCCAGCGCCTGTTTGCGCAGGATTGACGAGGGTGGCAAGGGCGCTGCATCGCCGGGGAGTGTGATATCTTCGCCCTGCCTTTTCCCGCCATCCGTCATGACATTTTTCGCCATTATCTGCGTTCTTGTTCTCGAGCAGCTCAAAGCCCTGCCTGCGGAGCGCGTGGCTGCCTGGCAGGCGCATTACGCCGACTTTCTTGAGCGCCAGTTCAACGGTGGCGAAGCACGGCATGGCGCGGCGGCCTGGGGGCTGGGGGTGGCGCTGCCGGCGCTGCTGATCCTGGTGTTGCATGCCGTCATGGATGCGGCGCATCCGGTGCTGGGTTTCGTGGTCGCCGTGGCGGTGTTGTATCTCACCATGGGCTTGCGCCAGTTTAGCCATTTCTTCACCGATATCCAGATGGCCCTGCGCATGGGCGAGGTCGAACGTGCCCGTCATCTGCTGGCGGCGTGGCGCGGCCACGACGCAGCACGCTTCAGCTCGGCGGAAATATCACGTCTGGCTATCGAACAGGGGGTCGTCGCGGCGCATCGTCATGTGTTTGCGCCATTGTTCTGGTTTGCGGTGCTCGGACCCGCCGGGGCGGTGCTGTATCGGCTTGGCTTGTGCGTGATGCAGCGCTGGGCGGTGACGGTCCTGCCGGAATCCGGCAATGCATTCTTTCGTTTCGCCCAGCAGGCCTTTCAGTGGCTTGACTGGCTGCCGGCGCGGCTGACCGCGGCGACCTTCGCCATCGTGGGCGATTTCGAGGACGCCGTGTATTGCTGGCGCACCCAGGCGAGCCAGTGGGCGCAGGCGGCGTCGGTGCAGGGTGCTGACATGGCCTCCGGAATCCTTCTGTCCAGCGCGGCGGGGGCGCTTGGTGTCAGGCTGGGGCTGCCGTTGCCGGGCGAGAGTGATGCTGGCGGCTTTGACGCCCGCCCGGAACTCGGCCTGGGCGACGACGCCGATATCGAGCATTTGCAAAGCGCGGTTGGCCTGGTCTGGCGCGCTTTGGTGTTGTGTCTGTTGTTGTTGGCTCTATTGACCGTGGCAAGCTGGGTCGGGCCGTAGTATTCGTAATAAGTTTTCATACTAAGGAGTGGTATCCATGTCAAATAAAGAAGTTGTCGTCCTCTCCGCCGTGCGCTCCGCCGTGGGCGCCTTTGGCGGTTCGCTGAAAGATCTGGAACCCGCCGAACTGGGCGGCATGGTGGTCAAGGAAGCCATTGCCCGCGCCGGGGTCGATGCCCAGCAGGTCAGCTTTGCCACGGTCGGCAACTGCATCCCGACGGAGGCGCGCTATGCTTATGTGGCGCGGGTCGCCACGATTCAGGGCGGCATGTCAATGAATTCCACCGTGTTTGCCGTCAACCGCCTGTGCGGTTCCGCCCAGCAGGCCATTGTCAGCTCGGCGCAGGCCATCATGCTGGGCGATGCCGAATTTGCCCTGGCGGGCGGCGTCGAAGTGATGTCGCGCGGCGCCTATCTGTTGCCGGCCCTGCGCTCCGGCGCGCGCATGGGCGACACCCCGGCGATCGACGCCATGGTCGCCGTGCTGACCGACCCCTTCGGCGTCGGCCACATGGGCATCACCGCCGAGAATCTGGCGGCCAAGTGGGGCATCACCCGCGAGGAGCAGGATGCCTTCGCCCTGGAGTCGCAGACGCGCGCCGCCCGCGCCCAGGCGGCCGGCTATTTCAAGTCGCAGATCGCCCCGATCACCCTCAAGACCCGCAAGGGCGAGGTGGTGTTCGATACCGACGAGCACCTGAAACCGGCCACCACCCTGGAATCGCTGGCCAAGATGCGCCCCGCGTTCAAGAAGGATGGCACGGTCACCGCCGGTAATGCTTCCGGCATCAATGACGCCGCCGCCTTCCTGGTGCTGGCCGATGCCGCGAAGGCCGCCGCCGCCGGACACCAGCCGCTGGCCCGCCTGGTCGCCTACGCCATTGCCGGCGTGCCCAACGACGTCATGGGCGAAGGCCCGATCCCCTCGTCCAAGGCGGCGCTCGCCAAGGCCGGCCTGACGCTCGACCAGATGGATGTCATCGAGTCGAACGAAGCCTTTGCCGCCCAGTCGATCACCGTCGCCAAGGGCCTCGGTCTCGACCCGGCCAAGACCAACCCGAACGGCGGCGCCATCGCCATCGGCCACCCGGTCGGCGCCACGGGCGCGGTGATCGTCACCAAGCTGCTGCACGAAATGCTGCGGGTCAATGCCCGTTACGGCATGGCCACCATGTGCATCGGCGGCGGGCAGGGCATTACCACCATTTGGGAACGCTAGGCCGCCGTCCCGCCAGCGCCGACTTTTGATGCCCGCGGATGACATGAGCGAGACAAGTTTCATCGAGGAAACGCTGAGCAGTGAACAGGTGTTCGATGGCCGCCTGCTCAAGGTGTTTGCCGATCAGGTGCGCTTGCCGAACGGGCGCGAGTCGGTGCGCGAAATCATTCGGCATCCGGGGGCGGTGGTGATCATTGCCTTGCTCGATAACGGCAAACTGCTGTTCGAGCGCCAGTTTCGCTATCCGCTACGGCGGGTGTTTCTCGAAATGCCGGCCGGCAAGATCGATGCGGGCGAGCACGTGCTGGACACCGCGCGCCGCGAGTTGCGCGAGGAGACCGGCTACAAGGCCAGCCTGTGGCGCCACCTGGGCGGCATGCACCCCGCCATCGGCTATGCCGACGAGCGCATCGAGATCTTCTGGGCGCAGGGGCTGAGTTATGTCGGCGCGGCACTTGATCACGACGAAATTCTCGACGTGTCGGAACTGACCGTCGCCGATGCGCTGCTCGCCGTGCGTGACGGCGAGATTACCGACGCCAAGACCATCACGGCGCTGCTGTGGGCCGAGAAAACCTTGTCCGGGGCGTGGCCTTTGCCGCTGTAGGGGTGCCGCGGCAGAGGCGGTAGAATGCCTGCCAGAAAAGCGACCGCCCTGGCGGCGGCCGCGACAACCAAGGAGCGAGATTTCATGAATGCCGAAGCCACGCCCCAGGCCATTGTGCCGGAAGTGGATAGCGACGAGCGCACGCGGCTCCTTGCGCTCAATGTTTTTTCCGAGGTGTCGGCCAACCTGGCCGACGAGGACGATGTCGAGGAGTTGCTCGGGCGCTTTCTGGGCACCATGCTGCGCCTGGCGAAGACCGATGCCGGCGCCGTGCGCGTGCTGACCACGGATGGCAAGCATTTGCGGCTGGTGGCGGCGCGCGGCCTGCCGCCCGAGGTGGTCGAGAAAGAGCGCCTGGTGTCGATCGATTGCGGCCAGTGCGGCCTGGCGGTGCGCGACAATCGATCGCGCTATGAAATCGATTTGCACGACTGCGCGCTGCGCACCAAGCATTCGTATTTCGACGATGAGTGCAAGGCGATGGTGGTGGTGCCCTTGCAGCATGGCACGCAGTTGATGGGCGTGTACAACCTGTTTTTGTCCGAGCGTTTCGAATTGCCCGAGGAACTGGTGTTGCTGTTTCGCTCCATCGGCGAGCACCTCGGCATGGCGCTCGAAAACGCGCGCCTGAAGCGCGAGAACCTGCGCATCACGCTGATGAACGAACGGCAGATGATGGCCGCCGAAGTGCATGACTCGCTGGCGCAGGCGCTGTCCTACATGAAAATGCGCATGGCCTTGTTGCAGGATTCGATCCACGACTGCAATGAAGAAAAGGCCCGCAAATATTCCGTCGATATTGGCCAGGCGCTTGATGACGCCTACATTCAGTTGCGCGAACTGTTGTCGCAATTTCGCAGTCGCATGGACCCGTTGGGCCTGCAGCAGGCGCTGCGGCGGCAGGCGGACAGTTTTCATGATCGCACCGGCATCGCGCTTGAATTCGACAATCGCGTCGTCGACCTGCGCCTGTCGGTTGATCAGGAAGCGCAGGTGTTCTTCATCGTGCAAGAGGCGCTGGCCAATGTCCGGCGCCACTCCTCGGCGACGCAAGCCTGGCTGACCCTGGAAGGCACCTGCGACCATTACGTGATCACGGTCGATGACAATGGGCGCGGCGCCCAGGGTTTCTTCCCGATCGCCAATCGCAGCGGCGATTCGGACGAGTTGCCTTACGAGCGCGACCACTTTGGTTTGTCGATCATGAAGGAGCGCGCCCGCCTGGTGGGTGGCCGCATTGAAATGATCAACCTGCCGGAACGCGGTTTTCGCGTGCGGCTGACTTTCCCGGCGATCGGCCCATCCAACCTCAAGGCAGCGGTATGAACGATACAAAACCAATCCGCGTTGTGCTGGTCGATGACCATACCCTGTTCCGCAAGGGGCTTGCGGAGTTGCTCGAACAGCGCAGCACGATCCGGATTGTCGGCAATGCGGCGAATGGCGACGAGGCGATGGAACTGCTGAGCGCGACCGAAGCGGACGTGGTCATCACCGATCTCAACATGCCGCCGCACGGCGGACTGGCGCTGCTACGCAAAATTCGTGCCGCGGGCTGGAAGATGCCGGTGCTGGTGCTGACCGTCAGCGATGCGCGGGACGACCTGGCCAACGCCTTGGGATCGGGAGCCCAGGGTTATCTGCTCAAGGACATGGAGCCCGACGACGTGGTGGATGCCGTGCAGCGCGCGGTGCGCGGCGAGACGGTGGTGGCGCCGACCATGACCATGAAGCTGGTGCACCTGCTGCAGGGCGGCGCGCAACCGCCCAAGGCCGAAGCCTTGCATCAGTTGACCCCGCGCGAGCGGGAAATTCTCGAACACCTGTCGCGCGGCTTGTCGAACAAGGCCATCGCGCGGGAACTCGACATCAGTCACGATACCGTCAAGCTGCATGTGCGCCACGTCCTGGCCAAGCTGAACCTCACCTCGCGCGTGGAGGCCGCCGTGTTTGCCGTCGAGCAAAAAGCCGGACAACAATACGGCAAAGCCTGATCAAGGCGCGCCGCCAGCGCTTGACCCGACGGCGGCGCAAATTTACTCCGCCCCATGCTCGAAATCCTTTACCGCGACGCGCAACTGATCGCCATCGCCAAGCCGGCGGGTCTGCTGGTCCATCGCAGCGACATTGATCGCCACGCAACGCGCTTCGCCGTGCAACTGTTGCGCGACCAGGTCGGTCGGCGCGTGCAGCCGGTACACCGGCTCGACAAGGGCACTTCGGGCGTGCTGCTGTTTGCCTTCGATGCAGCCGTGGCGCGCGCGATGGGGCGCCAGTTCGAAGGCGGTGCAGTCGAAAAGACCTACCTTGCCGTGGTGCGCGGCTGGCCGACGGAATCCGGTGTCATCGACCATGCGCTGACGCGCCAGCACGACGACTATGGACGCAAACTGCCCGCAGCCACCGCCCAGCCGGCGGTCACCCATTACCGGCGCCTGGCGACCATCGAATTGCCGGTGGCCATCGACCGTTACCCGAGCTCGCGCTATGCGTTGCTGGAACTCAAGCCGCTCACCGGGCGCCACCACCAGTTGCGCCGCCACATGAAACACATCAGTCACCCCATCATTGGCGACGCCACGCATGGCAAGGGATTGCACAATCGTTTTTTTCAGCGCGAGCTGGGTTGCAGCCGCCTGCTGCTGGCCTGTGTCGGGATGGTTTTTCGCCATCCGGTCAGCGGCGCAAGAATTGTTATTGACGGAAACCTCCTGCGCCACCGGGCAAAAGTCGGCGCCTCATTTGCCAACATAGGGACGGCGCCGGATCAGTTCGCGGCGCTGCTGGAAAGATTCGACTGGAGCCAGGCGATAGCGCCGCGCCCGGCGGCATGACCGCTGGCAAAACAGGCGGTGAGCAGATAGCCGCCGGTCGGCGCTTCCCAGTCGAGCATTTCTCCCGCGCAGAACACGCCGGGCAGGGCGCGGAGCATCAGTCGGTCATCCAATGACGCCGCCATCACGCCGCCAGCGCTGCTGATGGCTTCATCGAGCGGGCGCGGCGCGTCAAGTCGCAACGGCAGCGCCTTGATGGCGGCGGCGAGAAGCGCCGGGTCGTGGTAGTCGTCCCGGGCCGCGCATTCGCGCAGCAAGCCGGCCTTGACGCCGCTGATGCCGGCGCGGCTTTGCAGATGGCTGGCCATCGAGCGTGCGCCGCGCGGGTGGGCGATTTCACTGATCAGCCGCTCCAGCGTTTTGCCGGGGGCGAGATCGAGTTGCAGCGTGGCGTGGCCATTGGCCGCGATCGCATCACGCAAGGGGGCGGCGAGGGCGTAGATCAGGCTGCCCTCGACGCCGTGCCGGGTGATGACAAAATCACCCTGGCGCCGTTCCCCGCCAAATGTCGCCACCACCGACTTGACTGGTTGGCCGGCGAACCTGGCGCGAAAATGTTCGCTCCAGGCGATCTCGAAGCCGCAGTTGGCGGGCTTGAGCGGTGCAATGGCGACGCCGCGCGCTTGAAGTAGCGGCACCCAGGCGCCATCGGAACCGAGTTTGGCCCAACTGCCGCCGCCCAGCGCGAGAATTACCGCCCCCCTCTCCCTCAATCCCTCTCCCGCAAGGGGAGAGGGAGGCTGTCTGCCTCCTCTCTCCCCTTGCGGGAGAGAGGTCGGGAGAGAGGGGGTGACTTTTATTTCCCCAGCCGGCGTGGCGAAGCGCAAATCGCCCTGTTCATCCCAGCCCAGCCAGCGCTGCCGCATGTGAAAGCGCACCCCGGTTGCGCGTAGCCGATGTAGCCAGGCGCGCAGCAATGGCGCGGCCTTCATGTCGGTCGGGAACACGCGGCCGGATGAGCCGACAAAGGTGTCGACGCCCAAACCGCGCGCCCAACCGCGCAAGGTCTCGGGTCCGAAGTCATCGAGCCAGGGCGTTACCCAGTCGCGTTTTGCACCATAGCGGCTGACAAAAGTGGCGAAGGCTTCGGCATGGGTGAGATTGAGCCCGCTCTTCCCCGCCATGAGGAATTTGCGGCCGACCGAGGGCATGGCGTCGTAAACCTCGACGCGCGCGCCGGCCCGGCTCAGCACCTCTGCCGCCATCAAGCCGGCCGGCCCGCCGCCGATGATGATCACATTTCCGTTCATGTTCGGCAGTCTACTTGACACGTCTGCGATAATGAGCAGTTGCACGGCCGTTTTGGCCAGCCTTGATTACCCGCCCAGACGCGGGCACGCCATGACCGAACCCATTGAACCTATTTTCCTCAGTTGAATCTGTAAAAACTGCGGCAAACTCAATGCTGGAGCGGGATAACGGCTGAAGAGGAGGGTCACCCAATGGGTGAGCAGGATTTTGAGCAGAAGACGCTGGTAAAGGCGGTCGATGGTGCGTTGCAGGCACAGGAGCGGGCGGCGGAAGAACTCCGCTTGGCGACCCCCGGCGGGCGGTTTCAGGTTCGCTGGGACGAAGGCGGA